>Ga0209931_1000331_pt1 | contig 28695 bp, 27 predicted proteins | sample SalPonR1_B_D1_MG_FD_185697 | JGI IMG/M metagenome (GOLD analysis project Ga0209931, IMG submission 185697) | Salt pond soil microbial communities from South San Francisco under conditions of wetland restoration - Salt Pond MetaG R1_B_D1_MG... ...
AGTGATATAACTAATAATTTTTTCAACTTTATTTCCCCCTTATATTGTTTGTTTTGATAATTTAGAAAATTCTATACAACTAAATAAAGAATATTTAAATTTATATCACTCTCCTTTCAAAAAATATATAAGTATTTATAACTGAAATTTTTTGAATAATATATATTTTTGCAATTATAATATAACTTAAATTAGTTACAAGCCAGTTACATAATATATATTTCAGTATTAATCATAAAATACCTTTTTATACTTCAATTTACCATAATTTTATTTCATTGGCTTTTTTACGTAATTCATCTCTAAAATCTGGATGAGCAATATTAATCATAGCATCCACTCTATCTCTAATACTCTTTCCTTTTAGATGTGCTACACCGTATTCAGTTACTATATAATCAATATCATTTCTTCCTAAAGTTACCTTTGAACCTGCTGGTAACTCAGCTAATATTGTTGAAATTTCTCCATCTTTAGCTGTAGATCTTAAGGCAATAATACCTTTGCCTCCTTCTGATCTTTGGGCACCACGATGAGTATCTACCTGACCTCCAGTCCCACTATAATGTTTATTTCCAATAGCTTCTGAACAAACCTGGCCAGTCAAATCAACCTGTAAAGCTGTATTAACACTTACCATTTTATGATTTTGACCAATAATACAGGGGTCATTGGTTACACTACCCTGTTGAAATTCAACTGCTAAATTAGTATCTATAAAATCATATAATTTTTTGGTACCCATAGCAAATGTTCCTACCATTTTTCCCTTCCATAATGTTTTCTTTTGATTTGTTATTACCCCTTCTTTAAATAAATCAACCATACCATCAGTAAACATTTCAGTGTGTACACCTAAATCTTTTTTGTTTTTTAAAGAATGAGCAATAGCATTTGGAATACCGCCAATACCTAACTGAAGTGTAGAACCATCTTCAATCATTTTTGCAACATGTTCTCCTATTTGCTTTTCTTCTTCACCTGGTTCAATCGGTGGAACTTCAATTAAAGGAGTTGTATTTTCCACTAGATGATCGACCTGGGAAATATGCACCTGAGTATCTCCTAAAGTCCATGGTAAATTTTCATTAATTTCAAGGACAACTATTGTATTTTCATCTTCGATCATCATTTTTTCATAAGTTAAACCCAAAGAAAGTGAGAAAAATCCATTTTCATCCATAGGAGTAGCTGTTCCCCAGAATATATTCAAATCATCGTTTTCAAGTTTTTTCATACCAGCTTCATGGAGATTATTAGGGATATAAGTGACATTTCCGTGTTTATGGTTTTTACGATCTGCAGGACCATAAAACCAGGTTTCATTTAAAAATGTTCCCTTCATTTTAGGCTCCAAAAAATTATAATCTCCCATCATTAAACAAGAAACAATGTTCACGTTTTCTAATTCATCACTTCTATTTTCTAATTCATGTAATAAACCCTGAGGTTCAGAAGCTGCCATTGCAGTTACAACTTTTTGATTGGATTTCACTTTTGAAACAGCTTCCGGGATAGTTATAAGTTTTTCTTGATATTTTTTACTTACATTCATATTTTAGTCCCCTTTCATATTTATTATTAATTTATATCTCCCCATTTAACAACATTAGCAGCCCAGGCATAACCAATACCAGCTGCAATCATGGAAATAATTGTACCATCTTCAACCTTTCCATCTTCTAAACCTAATCTTAAAGATAAAATTTGATCAATTTGTCCAAGATGTCCATAATGACTTAGATAAGTAGTTTGACTGGAATCAATATTTAATAAATCTAACATATAATTGTGCATTGATCTTTTAAAATGTAAAACTGCTAAGTAGCCTAAATCATCTTTATCCAGGTCAGCTTTTTCAAAAGATTTATCAATACAATGCATCCAGTTATCCATTGAAACTTCTTCAAGTCTTTCTTTCATATGTTCTGGATTAAAAATAGTAAGTGATTTATAAGCTTCATCAATGTTATCACAATTAATAGGATTTTCACATCCACCATATTTAACTCCAGCATCCCTAGCTAAAGAACCATCTGACATAATATGTGTACCCATTAAAACATTTTTGCCATAATTCTTTTTTACTATTAATGCTCCACCACCTGCCCCTAAATTATACATCATAGACATTGGTTTGTCTTTATAATCTACAAAATCTATATTTCTATATCCACCAACAATCATAGCAGTTTCAATATCTTCATTAGCAATCATCATACTTTCTGCAATTTTCATTGCTGCAACTGTAGTACAACATCTCTGTTGGAGGTCAATTGCCCAGGCATTTGTTGCCCCAATCTGACCCTGGATATATATTGAAGAGGTAGTTAAAGGATATTCTTTCCACTCTTCACCGATTCCTAAAATAAGATCTATTTCTTTTGGATCAACATTAGTTCTCTCAAGAGCATCTTTTGCTGCTCTAACTCCCATGTCCTGTGTTCCATCATTTTCTCCTGGAATAACCTTTTCAATAATTCCTAATTTTTCTTTGACTGCCTCTTCTGCCCAATAACCATCTGTAGCATCAGAAATTTCAGAAGCTGTCATTCTTTCATCTGGAAGATAAATTCCAGTACCAACTATACCTAAATGATCTTTGTTTTTATCCATATTGACTTCCCCCTAATATGCTCAAAATTTAATATTTATTTAGATAATTTCAAATCATTTATTGCAATAATATTATAAATATTTTGAGTTTCAATTAAGTTACAAACAAGTAACTTACTAATTAAATTTAATATTGTAACTTTTTTGTTACGTAAATTATGTTATAATTAAACAAAAGGAGGAATTTTTAATGGAAATTAATCTAAAAAGTGTTAAATTAGCAAATGGTGAAAAATTAGGATACCGTAAAAAAGATGGTGGTGAAAAATTGTTAGTTTTACTTCATGGTAATATGACTTCTTCTAAACATTGGGATATTTTAATAGAATCTATGCCTGACGAATTTACTATATATGCCCCAGATTTAAGAGGTTTCGGTATTTCTTCTTACAATCAAGAAATTAGTTCTTTACATGATTTTTCAGAAGATTTAAAAATGTTCTGTGACAAATTAAATTTAAATAATTTCAATTTAATGGGATGGTCTACCGGTGGAGGAGTGGCTATGGATTTTGCTGCTGATAATCCTGAATATGTAAAGAAATTAATACTAATGGAATCTGTAGGCACAAAGGGTTATCCAATATTTAAAAAAGATGAAAATGGAAAACCCATTCCTGGTGAATTACTCTCTACAAAAGAAGAAATTGCTAATGATCCAGTTCAAGTATTACCTGTATTAAATGCTTATAAAAATAAGGATAAAGATACAATGAAAATGATCTGGAATAACACTATTTACACTGATAATCAACCTGATCCAGAAAAATATAATGAATATCTTGAAGATATGTTTACTCAAAGAAATTTAGTAGATGTGGATTATGCTCTTGCTCATTTTAATATTAGTAATGAGCATAATGGTTTAGAAGAAGGTATTGGAAAGGCAGAAAAAATTGAAGCACCTACTCTTATTTTGTATGGAGAAAATGATAAAGTAGTAACTGAGCAAATGGCTAAAGATATTAATAATGATATTGGAGAAAATGCTAATTTACAATATCTCAAAAAATGTGGTCATTCTCCTCTAATAGATGATCTTGATCAACTATTAGAAAATATTTTAAATTTTATTAATTAATTTTCACTTTAATTTCCCTTATATATGCTAAAGAGGCAGTAAAACTGCCTCTTTAGTTAGATAATATTTTATGTTAATTTTTGATAATAACTTTCAATCTCTGTAATGGGAAAAACATTTAATTCTCGATCAAGTACTCTTTTACACCTTTTATATATTTTAATAGCCATTGACCTTCGATCAAGTTTATTATAACTCTTCATTTTATATAAATATGCTTTTTCCCAGCAATTATCAATTTCCAACATTTTATTACTCAAATCAATACATTTTTGATATTCTTCTCTTTTAAAATAAATTTCAATTAATTTATCTCCTGTGTTTAAAAATAAACTTTTTAATCTCTCTCTTTCATTTCTTACCCAATCAAGATAAAGTTTATCTACTACAAAGTCGTTATCATATTTATTTATTGCAGATTTGAAATATTTTATTTTTTCATCTTCAGAATTAGCATTTTCCCCATTTTCAACTAATTTTTGAAATTCTTTAACATCATAAATATAACCAGAATTTTCATTAAAACCATATGAAGAGCCATGACGTACCAGAAAAAATGGTTTTTGTCTTGGTTTTCTTGAAGGTTCAAGAGCATTTTTTAATGCATTTAATGTAACTTTAAAATTACGTGAAGCCTTTTTCTTTTCTTTCTCAGGCCAGAGATAATAGTATATTTTTTCTTTTGGTATTAATTCACCTATATGAACCAAAAATAATAAAAATAGTTCTTTGGCTTTTTCTCGTTCCCAATCTTTTTGATTTATTTTTTCTTTACCGCGCCAAACCTGCAAATTTCCCAAAGCTTTTATTTTCAATTTAAAGCCAGGGTGGTTTTTTAAGTGTGTTAAGCCTAATTCAGCCAAAATTCCTTTAACATAATTTTCTTTTATAGATCTGTCCCTTGCTGTTAATAAAACTGGAATAAATCTTTCTGGGGAATCTCCTCCAAATAAAGTTGATTTTAGAAATATAAAATTAAAACTTCTTTTTTCCATTATTTTAAAAAGATTTTTAGTAGTTATATCAAATTTATCCAATTTATTTTCTTCATAGTAAACAAGTGATAACCAAATTCTATTTATTGTTTTTAAAAATTCATCATTTAATTTTTTAAACCTTATAATATTATCTAAGAATTTTTCTTCAGATTTTTTTAAATTGCCCTTAAAATAATGATTGATTGCCATACTAAAAATAAGAATACCTGAAAGCCATTCATCACCAGCCTGTTGTGCAATTTTCAATCCTCGTTTACCATACCTAAGACCTAAATCACAATCACCATGAAAAGCCTCCAGTAAAGACAGGCCCATTAATGGCTCTGCTTTTCCTCTTGGTATATTAAATTCATCAATTATATCTAATGACTTATTGTAAGCATTACGAGCATTTTCAAGTTTTTCTCTGCCTTTGATTTGATAAGCATGTCCCAATCTCATGTAAGCAACAGCCCTAATAAAAGGAGAATTAAGTTCTTCCCCTAAATATATACCTCCCTGAGCATAATTCATTGCTGAAAAAGAATTACCAATAAAACTATGAATTAAGGATAAAATTAAAATTGTTTCCCGGTGTGAACGAGGTATTCTTGAACCCTTTTTTTCATTTTCTACTTTTTTCTCAAGGATTTTTTGAGCTTCTTTCAAACGACCGGTTCTTAACTTAACTCTTGCACTAAAATTATTATTTGCTACCTCATCTTCAGTTATATTTTCAGCCTGTTTATATAATTTTTCTGCTTTTTTCAATTGGCCCTCATTAGCCTTATTTTCAGCCATTAATTTTAATAATATCGATTCATCCCATAAATTTTCCTTTTCTCTTAATTTTAAAGCCTTTTTTAAATATTTATCTGCTTTTGCAGGTTGAACAGTATCAAGATAAATCATTGCTATTTTTTGTAAAACTATACTTAAATATAAATTATCATCAAAATATTCCCTGGCATTTTTATAGACTTTTAGAGCCTGATCAAAATGACTTCTAAGTCTATATATATCTCCCTGATATACATATAAAAGAGGATATTTAGAAAAAATTGAATTAGGTAGTTCATTTAAAGCATCCTGGAGAGTATCCAATCTTCCTAATTCTAAAAGTTTTTCAGCTGATGATAATATTAATTTTGCAGATTTATTATAATCTTCTGCCCCCAAACTGTGATAAATAGCGAAACCTTTTTCACCTGTATTTTCACAAATTTCTGCAGCTTTTTTATGAAGTTTTTTATAATCATATTTTTTCTTACCCTGTTCTCGTAAAAATTCATGAAATAAATTATGATATCGATATTGATTATTGCCCAAATAATATATGAACAGTTTTTTATCAACTATTTTTTCAATTATTTCTTTACTGTTATTAATATCTAAAAGTTGATTACATATATCTATCCGTAAATATTTTAAGACAGCTGTTTTTAATAAAAATTCTTTTATTTCCTCTGATTGATTTTCCAGTACTTCAAATGCTAAATATTCAAATAATAAATGTAAAGATTCAGTTTCATTATTAATAATATCCTCAACTTTTGCACCATTACTCAAACCTTCACCAATTAAATCTATGGCCATAATCCATCCTTCTGTTTCTTCATAAATATTTCTTAATTCTTCATCAGTTAAATTCAAATTATATTCATTTTTAAAAAATTTATCTATTTCCTTTTTGTTTAAAGAAAGCTCCTTATCTCCTATAAGTAATAATTTTCTTTTTAGCTTCCAATTCGCAAATTGAGGAAAATTAAGATCTTCTCTTGAAGATATAACCAGATGTAAATTAGGAGGCATTCTTTTAATAAAATATGATAAAAGTTCAGTTATTTTATCTTTATCATTTACTAAATGAAAATCATCTAAGATAATAAATTTTTCCTCATTTATTTCATTTAAAAATTCATTTATAAATATATCCAAAACTTGCTTTAAGGGAATTCCTTTATTACCTGATTGATTTAAAAATCTAATTGCTTCATCTCCAATATTTTCATTTTTGAACTTAAAAGCATGAATAAAATTTAGAAAAAATAATGCTGGATCTTTATCAAGCTCATCAATACTATACCAATAATAATCATCTTTATAATTTTCATTAAAATATGATGAAATTGTGGTGCTTTTTCCATATCCCGGTCCAGCTTTTACTACAGTTAATGGAAATTTAACAGAATCATTATATTTTTTCCATAATTTTTTATTAATCCACTTTAATTCCGGAGTTGAGGGAGCTATGAATTTTGTTTTTATTATTAAACTACGCAAAAAAAATCACCTCAAGATTTTCTAAATAATTTATTATCTTATTGTATTTATTCTATATTTTTAGACTAAACCCTGCAAAAAAATGTTATAAAGATATATTTATGTAAATTATATTTAAATAAAAAAATAGAAAGGATTGAAAACAATCCTTTCTATTATGCTGGTTTTATGTATTCAATTTTTAAATTTATTAATTATTATTTACTGCGTCTTTGAATGATTTACCAGCTCTAAAAACAGGTACTGTTCTAGCAGGAATAGTAATTTCTTCACCTGTTTGTGGATTACGCCCTTTGCGTGAGCTACGATCTTTAGCTTCGAAAGTACCAAAACCAATAATTTGCACATTGTCTCTCTTATCTTCATCTTTTTTAGCTTCATCACTTAAATAACCTTCTACGGTTTCAAGAGTGGTATTAATAACTTCACCACAATCTTTTTTAGTTAAACCAGTTTTTTCTGCAACAACATCAATAAGTTCAGTTTTTGTCATATTTTTCACCTCCTTATAAATTAATTCATTCTATTACTTATAATTCGCTAATTGTTAGCTTTTTCCTGCCCAAATTTAATAAAAATTAAAAAAAATACTGTAAATAAGTCTTTTTAGCTAATTCCAGGCCTGATTGTCATCTACAACCTCTTCCATTTCATGTTTAGGTCCTCTTAACATTAGATCATCCACGGCATTTAAAGGTTCTTTTCCTTCAAATAAAACTTTATATATTTCATTAGTAATCGGTAATTCAAAATCAAAATTTTCTTCTTCGATCCATTGTTTTACAGCTTTTGTAGTTTTTATACCTTCTACTGCCTGGCCAACTTTACTTAAAGAATCTTCAAAACTCATACCTTGACCTATATTATAGCCAAATCTTCTATTACGACTGTGAGTACTGGTACAGGTTACAACTAAATCTCCCATTCCAGAGAGTCCAGCATAAGTAAGTAAATTACTGTCAAAATAAGAACCTAATCTACTTATTTCCATTAAACCTCGAGTAATTAAAGCTGCCATTGAATTATCACCATAACCTAGTCCATCAGTAATCCCAGCAGCTATGGCAATGATATTTTTTATGGCACCTCCCATTTCAACTCCTACAATATCAGGATTAGTATATACTCGAAAAGTTCTTGTCATAAACATGTCTTGAATTTTTTCTGCTATTTTTCTATTTTTACTGGCAGCTACTGCCGCTGATGGTAAATCTTTCACTACTTCTTCTGCATGAGTTGGTCCAGAAAGAACTGCCACAGGATTATCAGTAATTTCCTTTATAATTTGAGAATTTCTTAAATAAGTTTTTTCTTCTATACCTTTAGCTGTTGAGACAATAATCTTATCATTATCTAAATAAGGTTTAATTTTATTCATAATAACTCTAGTTGCATCTGTAGGAACAGAAACAACTATATTCTCAGCATTCACTACCATTTCTTTTAAATTATTTGTAGCTTTAATATTATTAGATAATTTAATATCTGGAAAATAAGTTGTATTTATATGTTTATGATTAATGTCTTTTTTTAATTTATTATCTCTAACATAAATTTCAATATCATAATTGTTTTTAGCAAGTATAGTTGCAAGAGCAGTTCCCCAACTACCTCCACCAATAACTGCAATTTTATTTTTCATTAAGATCACCTCGATTTTTATTAGGGGGCCATTTCATTCTATTTTCAGTTCCATGTAAAAGACGGGCAATATTTTCTCGGTGAGTAAAAATTACACCAATTGCCAAAATAACCATAAAATAAAAATAAGCTGAAGACTCTTTCAAAAAATAACTGGAAAAAACGAGAGAAACGGCTGCCATCATTGATGCTAAAGATACATATCTTGTTATAATAGTTATCAAAAACCAAATTACTGTTAAAATCAAAAAGCCCATAGGGAAAATATTCATCACTATCCCAATAGTTGTAGCTACCCCTTTTCCTCCAGAAAAATTGAGAAAAACAGAAAAATTATGACCAATAATAACTATTAAAGCAAGTAAAAATATTATATATAAAGGAGTTTGTTGTGGTAATATTAATTGTATTAAAATAACTGCAAAATAACCTTTTAAAATATCAACTAAAGCGACAATTAAGCCCATTTTGATTCCTAAAACTCTAGCTGCATTTGTAGCTCCTATATTACCACTACCAAATTTTCTTATATCTTCGCCTTTTATTTTTTTAGTTATTAAATAAGCAGTAGGCAATGAACCTATTAAATAACTCAAGATTGCCAGAAAAAATATTTTCATATTTTTTAGTTCCTCCTTAAGTTCTTTGCTTGATTTTAAAAATAATAGGGCTTCCTAAAAATCCAAATGCTTCTCTTATAGTGTTTTTCAAATACCTTTCATAAGCAAAATGCATAAGTTCTGGCTCATTAACAAAAAATACAAAAACTGGCGGTTTTACACCTGTTTGACTTGCATAATATATTTTTACACTTTTACCTTTTTTACTTGGGGGTTGTCTTAATTGAACTGCTTCCTGAATAACTTCATTTAAGACACCGGTTTTAACCCTCTGAGAACTCTGTTCAATTACATATTCTAATAATTCTAGAGCTTCTTTAACTCTAACTCCTGTTATAGCAGATATAAAAGTAATAGGAGCATAATTTAAAAATTTCATTTCATAATATATATTGTCAATAAATTCATCCATAGTTTTATTATCTTTTTCAACTAAATCCCATTTATTAACTGCAATAACTATTGGTTTCCCATGATCATGAGCATATCCAGCAATTTTTTTATCCTGTTCTGTTACTCCTTCTAGAGCATCTATCATCATTAATACAGCATCAGATCTTTCTATGGCCTTAATAGAACGAATATTACTATAATATTCAACTGATTCTTTAACTCGAGATTTTCTTCTAAGTCCAGCTGTATCTATTAATTTATATTTCAACTCATTATATTCAACTACTGTATCAATAGCATCCCTGGTAGTACCGGGAATATCACTTACAATAACCCTTTCCTGTCCAAGTATATAATTTACTAATGAAGATTTTCCTACATTAGGTTTACCTACAACTGCTATATCCATAGTATCACTATCAGGTTCTTCTTCAGTATCAGGAAGTTTATTTACAATAAGATCTAAAAGATCACCAGTATTTTTACCATGTTCAGCAGAGATTGTAATAGGATCTCCCATTCCTAAAGAGTAAAATTCCCATTTGATTTCTTCTGCTTTTTTATAATTTTCAACCTTATTTATTACTAATATAACTTCTTTATTGGTTCTACGTAAAATATTTGCTATTTCTTCATCTAAAGAAGTAATACCACTTCTTCCATCTACAACAAATAATATAACATCAGAATCTTCCATTGCTATTTCAGCCTGTTTTTTTGTTTTCTGTTTTAAAATATCTTTTTCATTTATTTCAATTCCACCTGTGTCAACTAAAATAAAGTTGTTATCTAGCCATTCAACTTCTCCATATATTCTATCCCTTGTAACGTTTGGTTCTCCCTCAACAATTGCTTTTCTTTGTCCAGTAAAACGATTAAATAATGTAGATTTTCCTACATTAGGTCTTCCAACAATTGCTACAACTGAATCTGACATATTAAAGCACCTCCATAATTTCCTTCAAATTGTTACAAACATATAATTTTTTGTCTTTTAATTTATCTTTTAATTTTATAAAACTCATATTATCCAAAAATAAATTTTCATCATTTAGTGTTATACCAGGAATTATTATGTTTTTTGATGTATCATTTTTTATTATAGAATTATAAATATCCTGACCAGTAAGTAATCCGGTAACTGTTACATTTTTCCCGAAAAATTTATTTTCTATTACTAATAAATCAATATTTAGTCCTTTTATTTTATTAAATCTATTTATTACTTTTTTCATTATTTTTTTAGATAGTTCTGCAGTTATTATAGTAAATTTTTTATTTTCCTGTAATTCATCTGGTAATTCATCATCAATATTTTTTAGCTCATTTAACAATAATCTAGTTAAACCAATACCATTTTCAATTTGAGGAAAACCATTATATTTATCATATTCTGGTATTTTTTCTCCAGCAAGTAAATAAAATTCATCAGAAGCATATAAGAAATTTTCATTATATTTATTATTAAATTTTTTCTGGTAATTATTTATTATCTTTATAACATTTAAAGCTTTTTTTTGATTATATGAGTTCAAATCTTCTAGATTTTCTCTATATTTAGTTAATCCTACTGGAACAACTCCTAAAGATAATAAATTAGGAAAAAATTTTTCAAGATCATTTAAAGTATTTTTAAGCTCATCACCATCATTTAAATCAGGACATAAAACTAATTGGGCATGAAAATTTATATTGTTATTCTTTAATCTCTGTAAATTTTCTAAAATATTAGCTGCTTCAGGATTTTTCATCATCTTTTTTCTTAAATGGGAATTTGTTGTGTGTACTGATATATATAAAGGACTTAATCTTTTATTAATTATTTTTTGCCAATCTTTTTCATTTAAATTAGTTAAAGTTATAAAACTCCCTTTTAAAAAAGAGAAACGATAATCATCATCTTTTAATAGGAGACTATTTCTTAAATTAGATGGTTGTTGTTTAACAAAACAAAAAATACAATCATTATTACATTTTTTTAAACCATCAAAAATTATTCCATCTAAAGTAATACCTAATATTTCATTATACTCTCGTTCTACTTCATATTCTTTTATTTCACCACTGTTTTTTTTAATTTTTAAAGTGAAAAAAGGTTCAGAAGTTTCGAATTGATAATCTATATAATCATTTATTTTTTTTTCATTTATTGAAAGAATCTCATCTCCAGCTTCAAGACCAATTCTAGAGGAAATGGAATTCTCTTTAATACTTTTTATTTTAGCCATAAAATTTAAAATGCCTCCTGTATGCTGATGATATCATATTTCATTAAACTAGGCAAATAACTAATAAAACATAAAAAACCCCCACCTCTATTGCAGAAATGGGGGTGATAATTACTATGTTAATTAATTACTCTTCATCATCAAAAATATCTCCAACTAATTCACCAATTGTTGCTCCAGATGGAGTATCTACATTTTCTTTTTTATCTTTAGATTTATTGTTCTTATTTTTACTTTTGCTACTCTTAGATTTTGAAGATTTCGATTTAGATTTCTTTTCATCTTTTTCTGGTTTTTCTTCTAATTCTTTAAGACTTAATCCAACTCTTTTTTGTTCTGGATCAATATTAATTATTTTAGCTTCTCTTTCTTCACCTACACTAACTACTTCATCAGCAGTTTTTACGTGTTTGTGTGATAATTGAGAAATATGAATTAAACCTTCAATACCTTCTTCTACTTCCATGAAAGCTCCAAAATCAACGATTTTAGTTATTTCACCATCAATTATTTCACCTTCATAGTGTTTTTCTGCGAATTCTTCCCAGGGATCAGGTAATAATTGTTTTAATCCTAATGAAATTCTTTCATTATCTTTATCAACATCAAGAACTTTTACCTCAACTTCCTGACCTTCTTCAAGAACATCTGATGGATGTCCAATACGACCCCAGGACATTTCAGAAATATGAAGTAAACCTTCAATTCCACCTAAATCTATAAAAGCACCAAAGTCAACTAATTTAGTGACTTTTCCTTCTACAGTTTGATCTTTTTCAAGATCTTCTAGAGTTTCTTCTTTTTTAGCTTCCATTTCTTTTTCAAGAACTTTTCTAGCTGATAAAACAACATTATTATTTTCTCTTTCAACTTCAATAACCTTTAATTTAAGTGTTTCACCAACATAATCTTCTAGATCTTCAACATAACCAATTGCAACATGAGAAGCAGGAATAAATCCACGTACTCCAACATCTACAACAAGTCCGCCTTTAACTCTTTTTGTAACTTCAGCTTCAATAATTTCATCATTTTCATAAGCTTCCATAATATCTTCCCAGGCTTTTTCATAATCTGCCCTTTTCTTAGAAAGAATCATTTCACCTTCATCATTTTCAATTGTTAATACAACAACTTCTATTTCGTCATCTACTTCAACAAATTCTGAAGCATCTTCAACTTTTTCATGAGCTAATTCTCTTAAAGGAACAAAACCTTCAGTCTTATAGCCAACATCAACATAAATACCTTCATCATTAACTTCAACAACAGTGCCTTTTACTGTCTGACCTTTTTTGAGATCAGCAATATCATTATCACTGTATTTAATCTCATCTTGAGTTAATTCTTCATCTTCAGTAGAAGTTTCTTCTTCAGATTCTTCTACTTCCTCTTCTTCTGTTTCTTTTGTTTCTTTTGCTTCTTCGGTCTCTTCAACCTCAGCAGTCTCTGCAACTTCTTCAGTTTCTTCAACTTCAGAAGTTTCATTTTCTTCTTCTAACACCTCGTCATTTTTCTCTTCCATCTCAACATCTTTTTCTTCTTCTTTCATAAATTCAATGACCTCCTTTATTAGCCAATCCGGAGTAGAAGCCCCGGCTGTTATACCAATTTTTTCTTTTTCTGCGATCCAATTTGGATCAATTTCTTCAGAAGTTTCTATATGATAAGTAGGGGTTTTTGTTTTTCTACAAATTTCGGCTAATCGATTAGTATTAGCACTGTTATGTCCCCCTATTACAAACATTACATCCACTTTTTTTGCTAAATTTAAAGCAGAATTCTGTCTTATCTCAGTGGTGTTACAAATTGTATTAAAAACTTTTAATTCATTTGTTTTAATAATAACTTCAGATATCAATTCTTTATAAGAAACAGGTGATTTTGTAGTTTGAGCAACAAAACCAATTTTATCATTAATTTTTTTATTTAATAATTCATCTTTTGAATTAATAATAGTAGCTTTTTTATTGGTTGCCCCATAAATTCCTTTAACTTCTGGATGATCTTTATCACCATATATAAAGGTTTGATAACCTTCTTCAACTAATTTAGCAGCATATTTCTGAGCATTTTTTACATAAGGACAGGTTGCATCTATTATATGTAAGCCTTTTTCTTTAGCTTTATCTAATATTTTAGGTTCAACACCATGTGACCTTATAATTATTACTCCCTGTTCAATTTCATCAATTGAATCAATTGATTTAACTCCTAAATTCTCAAGTTTTTCTACTACCTGCGGATTATGAATAATTGGTCCAAGGGTATATACATCATTATTCTCATGATTCTTAACAGCTTCTATTGCTATATCCACAGCTCTTTGAACTCCAAAGCAAAATCCAGCTTCTTCCGCAGTTATTGTTTCCAGCACTGTCACCTCCTTCCAACTCAACAAGTCAATTCCAACAAAACAGTTAAATAAACCTACACTATATAATTTTTCTTCATTTATCAGCAAAATCCTTCTTATTAATCAAAAAAATATAGCTATAGGTCAAAACTACACATTACTAAGTATATTATAATACAGAAAGAAGCACCTATCAAGGTACTTCTCCTTAAAAATAATATTCTTAATTTTTTATCAAATTTTTTCTATTTCTTTTTCAATCTTTTTCATGATTTTTTCTCCTACAATTTTTCTTTCATCTCGAGATAATTTTTCACCGTAAAATTCGTCAAGTGTAAATGCCTCTCCTATTGAAATTTTAAATTGACGGCCATCTTTTTTAATGCCTACTGGTAATATAGGTGCTTCACTTCTTAAAGCAATCATTATCGAACCTGCTTTTGCATTTCCTAATTCTCCATTTTTAGATCTAGTACCTTCAGGAAAAATACAAATAACTTTATTATTATTTAAAAGTCTAAATGACTCTCTAAATGCACTTCTATCTGGCCTACCTCTTTTCACAGGAAAAGTACCTATTGCTCGTAATATTTTATCTAGAAATGGATTTTCAAATAATTCTTTTTTAGCCATAAAATAAACTTTTCTATTCATAATACTACCAACAATTGGTGGGTCATAAGCAGTAATATGATTGGCCATTATAATTAAAGGGCCATCATCAGGTCTGTTTTCTTTTCCTTTTATTTTCCAATTATGTACTATTGTAAAGTATAACCAGGCAGAACCATACATAAATCCATAAATAATATTTCCTAAGATATTCATTATGCCCACATTACTCACCTTCTTTTATTAAACTACTTATCTTATCTAAAACTTCTTCAATTGACATATTAGTAGAATCAATTAAGATTGCATCATCTGTTTTGGTAAGTGGAGAATTTTCTCTATTTTTATCAATATAATCTCTTTTTTTTATTTCTTTTTTTACTTTTTCAAAATCACTGTCATTTCCTTTATCTATTAATTCATTATATCTTCTGCTGGCTCTTTCTTCTACTGAAGCAGTTAAATATATTTTTAAGTCCGCGTCTGGCAATACTCTTGAACCTATATCTCTACCATCAACAACTATTTCCCCTTTTTTTGCTATATTTTTTTGGATTTTTACCATTTCATTTCTTACTTGCGAAATTTTAGCGACATCAGATACATTTTTATCAATAATATTTTTTCTAATTTCATTAGTAATATTTTTTTCATTAACATAAATCGAAGTATTTCCATTATTATCTGTAGTAAATGATATTTTTATATTTTTAATAACTTCACTTATTTTTTGTTTATTAGAAATTTCAATGCCATTATTAATTACATACCAGGTTACAGCTCTATACATAGCTCCAGTATCTAAATATCTATAATTTAATCTTTGTGCTAATTTTTTTGCAATAGTACTTTTACCAGCCCCAGCAGGACCATCAATAGCTATAACAGATTTCATAAAATCACCTATCTTTACTTATTTAGTTAAATCTTTTCTTAGTTTACTGGCTTTTTTCAAATAAATATGTGCTACTTTCTCTAATTTGATTTCTTTATTTGTATAGAGCATTACTCTTATACATTTAGAAATAGAATCCTTAACTTTCATTTCCTGACAGCACATCAAAGGAGTATATTTAAAACCAATTTCTCTAATTGCTTCAGCTGGATATAGTTTATCAAGATCATCTGTAGCTGTAAAAGTAATACTTATTATATCTTTTTCATTAAGTTTATTTTCATTAATTATTTTTTTTATTAACTCTTTGCTTGCTTTTTTTATATTATTTTTAGTATTTTCTTCTACAGTAATTGCACCTCTAATTGCACGCAAATTATCACCTACTAATTTTTAACTCCCCGGAAAATTATAATCCGGGGAAGTTAGTTTAGATTTCTTCTAAATTTTCAAGAGCAACCTTCGCTGCTTTTTGTTCCGCATCTTTTTTACTCGTACCCTTACCAAATCCTAAAATCCTATCTTTAAATTCAACTCTTACAATAAATGTCTTATTATGATCAGGTCCTTTTTCATCTTCTACAAAATATTCAGGACGTTTATTACTATTTTTTTGAATAGTTTCCTGTAAAAGAGTTTTATAGTCTCTTATATGATTACCGGATTTAACAATATCAATATCGTCTTTAAAATTTTCGACAATAAATTTATCAGCAGCTTCTAATCCCTGATCAAGATAAATTGCTCCTATAATTCCCTCAAGAGAATCTGCTAAAATTGAATCTCTTTCTCTACCACCTGTCATTTCTTCGCCTTTTCCAAGGAGTAAAAATTTATTGATATTAATTTTTTTAGCTATTTCAGATAAAATAGGAGCACTAACTAATATAGCTTTCATTTTAGCTAATTTGCCTTCTGGATAATCAGGAAATTTTTCAAAAAGGTATGAACTCATACTTAAGTCAAGAACAGCATCTCCAAGAAATTCCATTCGTTCATTGTTTTTAATATCGAGTTTTGGATTCTCGTTTGGAAAAGATTTATGAGTTACCGCTCTTCTAAGTAAACTTTTATCTTTAAATATTATACCCAAAATTTCTTCAAGTTCATCCATGTTTTTTTCTTCGTAAAAATTTTGCATTATTTATTCACCCTTTTATTTTTCAAACTTTTCCAAAACAAGACAGGCATTTTGACCACCAAAGCCAAATGAATTAGTCATAGCAGCTTTTAAATTATCTACTTCTCTTGCCTGATTTGGAACATAATCAAGATCACATTCCGGATCAACTTCTTCATAATTAATTGTTGGTGGTATAATACCATTTTTTAGAGTTAAAGCTGTAATAACTGTTTCAATTCCACCTGCTGCTCCTAATAAATGACCTGTCATTGATTTAGTAGAACTAACCATTAAATCATCTGTATATTTACCAAAAAGATCTTTAATTGCTTTTGTTTCATATTTATCATTTAATGGAGTAGATGTACCATGAGCATTAATATATTTCAAATCTTTTAAATCAATACCTGATTTTTCAATAGCCATTTTCATAGCTCTTTTAGCTCCTTCTCCATCAGGTGCAGGCTGAGTCATATGATAGGCATCAGCAGACATTCCATATCCTTTTACTTCAGCAATAATTTCTGCTCCTCTTTTTCTTGCACTTTCAAGACTTTCCATGACTACCATTCCACAGCCTTCTCCAATTACAAAACCATCTCTATTTTTATCAAATGGTCTACTGGCTTTTTTAGGTTCATCATTACGAGTAGATAGAGCTTTCATTGAACTAAAACCAGCTACAGCAGAAGGAGCAACAGCACCTTCAGTTCCACCAGCAACCATTACTTCGGCATCTCCTCTTTTTACTATTTCAAATGCCTCTCCAATAGCAGTTGTTCCTGAGGCACAGGCAGTTACTGCATTACTGTTAGGACCTTTAGCATTAATATGTATGGCAACCTGACCTGCAGCCATATTTGATATCATCATTGGTATAAAAAATGGACTGACTCTCCTTGGACCTCTTTTGACAAGCCTTTCAATTTGTTCTTCCATTACTTCAATACCACCAATTCCTGAACCAACAATAACTCCACTAAGTTCAGATAACTCTTCTGTTATATCAAGTTTGGCATCATTTAAAGCTTTTTTTGCAGAAACGACTGCAAATTCTGTAAATCTTCCCATTCTTTTAGCATCTTTTTTATTAATATAATCGCTTGAATCAAATTCTTTCACTTCTGAAGCTATTTTACTTGCAAAATCCGTGGGGTCAAAATTTGTTATTTTAGATACTCCAGAATTTCCTTCAGTTATATTCTTCCAAAATTCATCAATATCATCACCTAATGAAGTTACCTGACCTACACCTGTAATTACGACTCTTTTATTCACATGCCCACCTCCAATTAATATTTAATAATTCATTTCACTATAAACAAATTTATATAAAGTTAATTATTCAGTAATAAAACAGAAAAATCTTATGAAATATTATTTAATATTATATTATTTCAGATTAATCATATGGATAGGCCCCGCCAATTTATACGGGGCTATCCTTGATATTTACTATTATTATAAATTCTCTTTAATGTAATCAACTGCATCCTGTACAGTTGCAATATTTTCAGCATCTTCATCAGGAATTTCGAGATCAAATTCCTCCTCAAAAGCCATTATAAGTTCAACTACATCAAGAGAATCAGCTCCAAGATCATCAATAAAAGAAGCTTCAGCTGTTACCTCTTCCTCATCAACAGCAAGCTCTTCTACAACAATACTTTTTACACGATCTAAAGTATCTGCCATTTCGCTCACCTCCTTTCAATAAGTCGTCATCTAACTAAACGCATGGTTGACTTATTATGACGGATATCGAATCCGCCTCAATTTCGTCGTCATCTAACTAAACGCATGGTCTACATTGCCATACCGCCATCTACGTTTATAACCTGGCCGGTTATATAATCAGCTCTATCTGAAGCTAAAAATGAGACTAATTCAGCAACATCTTCACCTTTTCCCAAACGGGAGAGTGGGATTTCATTAATTAAATCTTCTTTTGCATCTTCTGGAATCTCATCTGTCATATCTGTAGTAATAAATCCAGGGGCGACGGCATTTGCAGTAATATTTCTTCCAGCCAGTTCTCTAGCTACTGATTTCGTAAAGCCAATTACTCCGGCTTTAGATGCTGAATAATTTGCCTGACCGGCATTACCTTTAATTCCTACTACTGAAGTTAAATTAATAATTTTACCCTGTCTCTTTTTCATCATACTTTTTATTGCAGTTTTAGTACAATTAAAAACTCCTTTTAAATTAACATCCATTACTTTATCCCAATCATCTTCAGACATTCTTAATAATAAGTTATCACTATTTATACCAGCATTATTAACTAAGATATCTATTTTAGAAAATTTATCTAAAGCTTCATTTATTAGTTTTTTTGCTTCATCCATTTTAGAAACATCTGCTTGAATAGCAATGACTTCCCTATTAAAACCTTTTATTTTTTCAATTAAATCGTCTATATATTTTTTGCTGCTGTCAGAGTGATAATTTAGAACAATATTAGCTCCATCCCGGGCCATCTTCAAAGCAATAGAAGCACCTATACCTCTTGAACTTCCAGTAATCACAGCAACTTTATCAGTCAAATCATCATTACTCACAGAAAAATTCCTCCTTATTTATATTTACCTTTCCAATTATAACATAAATAACACTATTTAAAAACAATTTAGGGTAATATCTTTTTAATCCTCTAAATTAGCTATAGTCTTTTCCAGGCTGTCTTTATCAGAGACATTATAAACTTTTGCTGATCTATCAATTCTTTTCATCAAACCCTTAAGTATTGTCCCCGGGCCAACTTCTACAAACACATCAACCCCAGCATCAATCATTGTTTTCATACTCTCTTCCCAACAAACACTACTGGTTAACTGAGCTAAAAGTTGTTCTTTGATTTTATCTAAATTCTCTGCAAAATCAGCAGATACATTAGTTACAATAGGTATATTAGGTTTGTTTAATTTTAGATTATTAATTTCAGCAGCCAGTTTGTCTCTAGCATCTTTCATTAATGAAGAATGAAAAGGACCACTAACATCGAGTTCAATAGCTTTTAGAGCACCTGCATCTTTAGCTAACTTAACTGCCTCTTTAATAGCATCTTTTTCTCCAGAAATAACAATCTGTAGAGGAGAATTATAATTAGCTATTTCACAGATCCCATCTACTTTTTGACAAATTTCTTCTATTTTTTCAGGCTTTAATTTAATAATAGCTGCCATTCCACCTTTACCAGCAGGTAAAGCATTATTCATAAATTCACCACGTTTTCTTACCAATTTAACAGCATCTTCAAATTCAAAAACTCCTGCAGAAGTAAGGGCACTATATTCACCCAAACTGTGACCAGCAGTCATTACAGGTTCTATTCCTTTAGAACGAAGTAATTTATCAGCCATCATACTCACAGTAAATATCGCTGGCTGAGTATTTGTGGTATGATCTAAATCTTCTTTTGGACCATTAACATAAATTGAACTTAAATCCAAACCTAATTCCTTATCTGCAACTTCTTTTATTTCTTTAGCTTCCTTATAATTCTCAATAAATTCTTTTCCCATTCCAACTTCCTGAGCTCCCTGACCGGGAAATAAAAAAGCAATTTTCTTAGTCATTATCATTTCCTCCTACAATATTATCACAGTTATTTAACATAACTTCTTCAGTTTCTTTTATAATATTATTAATAATATCTGATACAGGTAAAATCTCATTTATCATTCCAGAAATCTGTCCAGCCATTACACTACCATTATCAACATCACCTTCTCTGGCTGCCAGTCTTAGCTTTCCACTACCTAATTCTTCTATTTTTTCTTTTGAAACTCCTTCTTTTTCTAATTTATCTAATTTACGAGTCAATTTATTTTTTAAATTTCGGACTGGATGACCGGTAGAACGACCGGTTACAACTGCATCTCTATCTCTAGATTTAAGTATAGCTTTTTTAAATTCATCAGCAGCAGTACATTCCTTTGAACAAACAAATCTTGTACCAATCTGTACTCCAGAGGCTCCTAAACTTAAAGCAGCAGCCATACCTCTCCCATCAGCAATCCCTCCAGCAGCAATAATAGGAGTATCTACTTTATTTGCTAATTGGGGGATGAGAGCCATAGTAGTTAAACGGCCAATATGGCCTCCTGCTTCATGGCCTTCAGCAATCATGGCATCTACACCCACTCTTTCCATTCTACGTCCTAAAGCCACAGAAGGAACAACAGGAACAACTTTAATTCCAGCTTTATTAAATCTATCAATATATTTTCCAGGATTACCTGCTCCTGTTGTAACTATAGGTACATTTTCTTCTATCACCATATCAATAACATCTTCAATATAAGGAGATAGTAACATCAAATTTACAGCAAATGGTTTATCTGTTGCTTTTTTTACTTTCTTTATTTCTTTTCTTACTACATCAGCGGGAGCATTCCCAGAACCTATAATACCCAGGCCACCAGCTTTTGAAACAGCAGCAGCCAATTCACCAGTTGCAACCCAGGCCATGCCTCCCTGTAAAATTGGATATTTTATATCGAGTATTGAACATAGTTTAGTATTTATTGACATTTATTTTCCCTCCTCATTCCATTCTAGAAATGCAGATGCCCAGGTTAATCCAGCTCCAAAGGCAACTAACACTATTTTATCACCATTTTTTATTAATCCTTTATTTCTTGCTTCAGCCATGGCAATCGGTACAGAAGCACTTGATGTATTGCCATATTCAGGTAAGTTCATATATACTTCATCATCTTCTAAATTTAATCTTTTAGCAGCAGAATTAATAATTCTAGTATTTGCTTGATGAGGAATAAATAAATCAACATTTTCAGGTTCATACCCAGCTTTATTAACTACATCAATAGAAGATTGACTCATCCTTTTAACGGCAAATTTAAAAACCTGATTACCTTCCATTTTAATATAATGTAATCTATCTTTAACTGTTTTTTCAGTTGCAGGATGTAAAGAACCACCACCAGGCATATAAAGACTATCTCCACCACTACCATCAGAACCAAGGTCAAATGACATAAAACCACCATGATCTACTGATTGAACAACAGCTGCTCCAGCTCCGTCACCAAAAAGCACACAGGTATTCCTATCTTCCCAATCCATAATTTTAGAAAGAGTTTCAGCACCTACTACTAAAATATTATCATACATACCGGTTTCAATAAACTGACTTGCAACACTTAAACCATATACAAAACCTGAACAACCTGCTTCCAGATCAAAAGTAGCTGCATTTGCAGCTCCCAATCTATCTTCAAGAATACAGGAAGTTGCCGGAAAAGGCATATCTGGAGTTACTGTAGCTACAATAATCATATCTAAATTCTCAGCTTTTAAATCAGCTTTTGCCAGGGCTTTTTGTGAAGCATGATAGGCAAGGTCACCTGTTGTTTGATTTTTTGCAGCTATATACCTTTGTTTGATACCAGTTCTACTTTTAATCCATTCATCACTTGTATCAACCATTTCTTCTAAGTCTTCATTTGTCAAAACTTTATCTGGAAGATATTTTCCCCATCCAGTAATTGAAGCTTTTTGCATATTCTATTCACCATCCCTATTGATTTCATCTTCTATTAATTCAACAATATTATTATTAATAGCATTTCTTGCAACTTTTATAGCATTAGCAATAGCAGTTGAATTTGAACTACCATGACTAATTATAACTATACCATTTATACCAAGTAAAGGGGCTCCCCCATATTTACTATAATCCAATCTATCTTTCATATCTTTTAAATATGGTTTTAAGATTCCTGCTCCTATTTTAGCTCTTAGATCTTTAGTTAATGTGTCTTTTAAAATATCAAATACAAAAGAAGCAACACCTTCAGTTGTTTTTAAAACAACATTACCTACAAAACCATCACAAATCACAATATCACAATTATCTTTAAAAATATCTCTTCCTTCTACATTACCAATAAAATTAAGTCTTTCATCATTTTCCAGTAATTGATAAGTCTCTTTTACTAATTTATTTCCTTTTTTCTTTTCTTCGCCAATACTCAAAAGGCCAATTTTAGGATTAGAAACATTTAATATCTTTTTAGAATAGATTTGGCCCATAATTGCAAATTGATGAAGATTTTCTGGTTTTGAATCAGTATTAGCACCAGCATCCATTAAAAGAGTCTGACCACCTTTAGCCGGAAAAACAGTTGAAATTGAAGGTCTTTTAATACCAGATAAACGACCTATATTAAATAAACCTGCAGCCATAACTGCCCCGGTATTACCTGCAGAGATAAAGGCATCTCCCTTTTTTTCTTTTATAAGGTTAGAACCTATTGCTAAAGATGAATCTTTTTTACGTCTTAATGCTTTAGCAGGAGAATCATTCATGGTAATAACTTCTGTTGCACTTTCAATCTGGATTCTTTCCTTTTTATAATTATTGTATTTTTTTAATTCTTTTTCAATTAAATTCTTTTTTCCTACTAAAGTAAGATTAAAAGTATTATCTAATTTACAAGCTTCTACAGCACCTTTAACAATTTCCTCAGGAGCATTATCTCCTCCCATTGCATCTAATACAATATTCACTCTTGAATCTCCCCCTTTTTCTTGGCAAACATGACAAAGCTGCTGCTAAAAATTTCATCTTCATCAGAATAAGTATTAACATCAATATAATATTTATTTTTTTTATATTTTCTAACATAAGCCTTTGCTTTTAAAATTTCTCCCACTTTTGCTATTTTTTGAAATTTAACTTCAGATGAACCGGTTAATACAATTTCAGCATCAATAGCTGCCACAGCGAGAGAATTAGCCTGAGCAAAAATATGGTGACCTCTAATAATAGGAGTTTTCTTTAAAGCCATATCTTCTGTAGCTCTTAAATAAGATTCTGCATATTTATTTAACTCCAACTCTATTAACTCCCCAATAACTTCACCTTCAGTTACTGAAGTTAATCTCTGATAAGCATTTTGGGCAAGATTTTTTGTTCTCTCTCGCATTTCTGGAATTCCCATTTCCATTCTATCTAATCTTATTGTCTGAATACTAACTTCAAATTTATCTGCTAATTCTTCATCAGTTAAAAAAGGATCTTTTTCAATAAGATTTTTTAACATTTTCTGTCTTTTCTTTTTTCTTGCTTTCCTCATATAATCACCTTTTAGCAGAATTTATATTAATTAAGACCAGCTCATAATATCTACTTCTAATATTATATATTAGCATAAAGATAATTGCAAATAAAAAAGAGTAGTCATTTCAGACTACTCTTTTAAATCTAGGTTATTAAACTACCTGTTCTCCCTTATAATATCCACATTCAGGACATACCCTGTGTGGTAAAATCTTTTCATGGCAATTAGAGCACTCAACTAATGTTGGCTCTTTTAACTTCCAGTGTGTACGTCTTTTTCTTTTTTTCATTTTAGAAGTTCTCTTCTTTGGTACAGCCATATTTATCCACCTCCTTAAACAATTAATCAATCTATAAGTCTTTATTTAATCTTCATCAAAAAAATTCTCTAGATCAGCTAATCTAGGATCAACTATTTCAGTATCACAATCACATTCCTCTTCATTTAAATTTTGCCCACATTCTGGACATAAACCCTTACAATTTTCATCACAAAGAGGTTTTATAGGAATATTTAAGAAAATATTATTTTTTAGAATTTGATCAATCTTTACATTTGCTAAATTTTCAATATCTTCATTATCAATTTCTTTTTCAATATCTATATCAATAGGATAATTGAATTTTTCCAGACATCTACTACATCTCAAAATTATATTACCAGCTAAGTTACCTTCAAGCACAAAAGACTTATCAGTATTATAAATTTTGGCATCTAAATGTAGGGGTTCTGGCACTCCTATTTCCTGTGATCTGAATTTTAAATCTTGAAAAACAAGATTAACATTAATCTCTTTAATACTTCCAATTTCATCCATATTACTTAAATCTAAACTAAAATTTGCTAGTTCTATTCTCAAAATATATTCCCCCTGACAACCACATTTAATTATACAAAAAACAATACCCAGTTGTCAAGTATTTATTCTTCCTAATTATTTACTATTTCTTCAGTATCTCTAGCGATTACTAATTCTTCATTTGTAGGAATAGTAAATACTTTAACTTTAGAATCTTTCGTAGAAATTTCTCTAGTTTCACCACGAACATCATTAGCTTTTTCATCTATTTCTACACCTAAAAATTCCATATCTTCCATAACATCTTTTCTTACATCTTTTGCATTTTCACCAATACCAGCAGTAAAGACAATTGCATCTACACCACCCATAGCAGCTGCATAAGAACCTATATATTTTTTAACACGATAATTAAATAACTTACGAGCTAATTCTGCTCTTTCATTTCCATTTTTAGCTGCTTCTTTAACATCACGAGAATCATTGCTTACTCCAGAAACACCTAATAATCCACTCTTTTTATTTAAAATATTATCAACTTCATCAGCTTCTAAACCTTCTTTTTTCATCAAAAATGGAATTATAGCTGGATCAATATCACCACTTCTTGTTCCCATAACTAAACCTTCTAGAGGAGTTAGTCCCATACTTGTATCAACAGATTCACCACCATCAACAGCAGCTACACTGGCACCATTACCTAAATGACAGGTAATTACTTTAACATCTTTGGGATCTTTATCTATTAACTCAGCGGCTTTTTTAGCAACAAACTTATGTGAAGTTCCATGGAAACCATAACGGCGAACACCATATTTTTCATAATACTCATAAGGAATAGCATACATATATGCTTCTTCAGGCATAGATTGATGAAAAGCAGTATCAAATACTCCTACCTGAGGAGTTTCTGGCATCATTTCCTTACATACCTTTATTCCAGCTAAATTAGGTGGATTATGTAAAGGGGCAAGTTCTGATACCTCTTCCATTTTATCCACAACTTCATCACTAATTAATGTTGAATGAGCAAATTTTTCTCCTCCATGTACAACTCTGTGACCTACAGCAGCAATTTCATCCATAGAATCAAGAACACCATTTTCTTCATCAAGTAAACTATCAATAACCAGTTCAATCCCTTTAGAATGATCTGGTATTTCATTTTCTACTTTAAATTCTTCACCATCTTCATTTTCATATTCCAAAAAAGCACCATCAATACCTATTCTTTCAACTACACCTTTCATTAACACATGTTCATTTTCCATATTAAATAGTTGATATTTAATTGAAGAACTACCACTATTTAAAACTAATATTTTCATTTAATTTCAACTCCTTTTTTATTTATATTATAAAATTTAATTTTCCTGTACCTGTGCTTGCACAGCTGTAATTGCTGTAACATTAACAACATCCTCTATAGAACATCCACGAGATAAGTCATTAACTGGTTTAGCAATCCCCTGTAAAATAGGTCCTATAGCCTCTGCTCCTGCCAATCTTTGTACTAGTTTATAGCCAATATTACCAGATTGTAAATCAGGGAATATAAGAACATTTGCTTTTCCAGCCACATTACTTTCTGGAGATTTTGTTTTAGCTACTTCAGGAATTAAAGAGGCATCAGCCTGAAGTTCTCCATCAAGCATGATTTCTGGAGATTTTTCTTTGGCTATTTCTGTTGCTCTTACTACTTTATCAACTAATTCATGACAGGCACTGCCCTTTGTTGAAAAAGAAAGCATAGCAACTGCCGGATCTATACCCAACATTTCTTTAGCAGTTTCTGCAGAAGAAATAGCAATTTCTGATAATTGTTCTGCAGTAGGATTCGGATTAACAGCACAATCAGAGAAAATCATTACTCCATCATTTCCATAACAACAATTTGGAACATTCATAATAAATGCTCCAGATACTACTGAAATACCAGGTTTGGTCTTTATAATTTTAAATGCAGGAGATAAAACATTTCCAGTAGCATTTACAGATCCTGCAACCATTCCATCAGCTTTTTCAGTATATACTAACATAACTCCAAAATAAAGAGGATCTTTTATTTGATCTTTTGCCTCTTCTTTAGTTATATCTTTGTGTTTTCTTAATTCATAATAGGTTTCAGCAAATTCATCTAAATAACTGGATTGTTCTGGATTAATTATTTTTACTCCTGTTAGATCTATATTATCTTTTTTTGCTTTTTTAAGAATTTCATCTTCATCTCCAAGTAAAAATAATTCAGCCAGATCCTGTTCTACTATTTTCTCAGCAGCTTTATAAACTCTAGGTTCATATCCTTCAGGTAAAACAATAGTTTTTTTGTCATTCTTAGCTTTGTTTTTAAATATTTTCATTATATCCATTTTATTAACCTCCTATAGTTAATATTTGCCAGAAATCTATGTACTTACTTGTTGAGTTAACTTAAATTTGGTATCATATTATATATACTACACTAAATCTAATTATCCTGTTAAAATGATAAAAGAAAAACTTATCAAACTTTTTTGACATTTAAGTGAGGTGAAGTTAATTTTGAAAATTACAGGCATTATCACCGAATATAATCCTTTTCATTATGGACATCTCTATCATTATGAAAAAAGTAAAAAAATCACAAACTCAGATGCTGCTATCTGTGTAATGAATGGTAATTTTACTCAACGAGGTCTACCAGCAATTACTGATAAATGGAGTAGAGCTAAAATGGCTTTAAAAGCTGGTATTGATATTGTAGTTGAACTTCCACTTGTTTATGGTATTCGTAGTGCAAATTATTTTGCAAAAGGATCAGTACAATTACTCGCTAAGACAAATCTTGTTAGTGATTTTGTTTTTGGTAGTGAATCTGGAAAAATTAAACCTTTAAGGAAAATAGGACAATTTTTAAATAAAAATGATAATAATTTTAATCAAGAAATACAGGATTTAATTCGTAAAGGTCATTCTTATCCTGCTGCTCGTGAAAAAGCTTTAAATAAATTTTTTGAAAACGAAAAAGTTATCTCAGAAATTAAAAGCCCTAATAATATTTTGGGTATAGAATATATTAGAGCTGTTTTAGAAAACAATCTTGATCTTAATCCCCTAACAATTAAAAGAACTTCCAATAATTATCATTCCAATGAAATCAATGGCGAATTTGCCAGCGGAAGTGCTTTAAGAAAATTAATTAGAAAAAATGAAATAAATAAACTAAAAAATTTAGTTCCTGATAGCAGTTTTAACATTTTAAAAAGAGAATTAAAAAATGATAAAATACCTGTCAGAAAAAGCAAACTTAGTTATCCTATTCTAAGCAAATTACGAATGAGTTCTCCAAAAAAATTAAAAAAATATGCTGAAATAACAAATGGTCTGGAAAATCGCTTTTTCAATTCTGCGTTAGAGAGTGGTAATTACAATCAACTTATAGAAAATATTAACACAAAATCAGTAACCCAGAATAGAATCCAGAGAAATCTTTTACATATTTTATTTGGATTAACAGAAAAAGAATTTAATAAAATAGATAATAATGGTCCTGCCTATCTTAGAGTTTTAGCTTTTAATAAAAATGGAGAAAAAATATTATCTAAGTTGAAAGAAAAAAGTAATTTGCCTATTATAACCAAAATAAGTAACTATTTAAATGATATTGATTTAGCTTCTGAAAATCCAGTGATTAAGCAGTTGAGTTATGAAATTCTAGCAGATGATATTTATAGCTTATTATATAATAATCCTAAATATCGTAAAGGTAGACAGGATTTTTATCAAAAAATTATTAGAAATTAAAAGATATTATTTTAATTCATTTTCTAAAAAATATAGAACATCATCTATTGTTTCAACTTTTACCAATTTTATATCTCTGGTAGTCTCCTGAGCTTTTTCATAATTTTCAGCAGGTGTTAAAAATATATCTGCTCCTGCTTCATCAGCTGTAATAATTTTTTGTAAAATACCATCAATCATCCCTATTTTACCAT
>Ga0209931_1000332_pt1 | contig 28649 bp, 26 predicted proteins | sample SalPonR1_B_D1_MG_FD_185697 | JGI IMG/M metagenome (GOLD analysis project Ga0209931, IMG submission 185697) | Salt pond soil microbial communities from South San Francisco under conditions of wetland restoration - Salt Pond MetaG R1_B_D1_MG... ...
CCCTATTGTGTATTACTTAGATCCAGGTACTCCGGAACCGGTCCGATCGGCTTTACTTGAAGGTGCAACATGGTGGAATCAGGCATTTGAAGCGATAGGCTATAAAGATGCCTTTCAGGTCAAAATGTTGCCCAAAGATGCTGATCCGCTGGATTTACGTTATAATGTCATTCAATGGATACATCGTTCAACCCGCGGCTGGAGTTACGGCGCTAGTGTAACCGACCCGCGAACAGGGGAAATATTAAAGGGTCATGTAAGTTTAGGAAGTCTGCGGATACGTCAGGATTTTATGATTGCACAAGCTCTAATGAATACACCTTTTGAAACTTCTGATGATAACTACGAGCCTATGCTGGAGATGGCTTTGGCAAGAATTCGTCAGTTGTCTGCCCATGAAGTTGGGCACACCTTAGGCTTTGCTCACAATTTTGCTGCTAGTACCGACGGCAGAGCCAGTGTGATGGATTATCCGCATCCATTGGTCAAGTTTAAAGATGATCAAATTGACTTTTCTAATGCTTACGATACCGGAATAGGAGACTGGGATAAAGTTACAGTCGCTTACAGTTATGGTGACCCTGAACCTGATCAATCTGAAGAAGACTATCTCAATGCAGTCTTGACAAAAGCTAAAAATGACAACCTGCAATTTATTAGTGATGCTGATGCACGTGCTCAGGATGGGACTCACGCCAAAGCACATTTATGGGATAATGGCGAAAATGTGGCCGACGAATTAAAACGTGTTTTAGACCTTAGAGCCAAAGCCATATCCAATTTTTCAATACATAATATCAGAAGCGGTGAAACCTATTCTGTGTTAGAAGATGTGTTTGTTCCCTTGTATTTCTTTCACAGATACCAAACCGAAGCGGCTATTAAGCTTGTTGGTGGAATGGATTATCATTATGCCACCAAAAAGAGTGGACTCCTGCCGGTTGAGGTTTTACCGAAATCTGATCAGTACGAAGCCTTAAAGGCCGTCTTGAAAACCTTAGATGCAGAAACACTGGCTATTCCTCAGGAATTATTGAAGTTGTTTCCACCAAGAGCATTTGGTTACCCAAGGACTCGTGAGTCTTTTAAAAGTAATAATGGCGTAAGCTTTGATGCTTTGGGTGCAGCTTCTACTGCAAGCGATATGACGTTGGGATTGTTGCTTCACCCTCATCGGGCTAATCGACTGATTCAGCAAAAAGCAATAGACCAATCAAACTTAGGACTAGAAGTGCTGCTGGAAGACCTGATAGCACAAACCATTAAAAGCCAGCCACGATCAGATTATCAGTCTGAAGTTCAAAACAGTATTAATTTTAATGTACTGAAACATTTAATGAACCTATCTGCCAGTGAAAAAAGCATCCCACAAGTTAAAGCTTTGGTCAATACCAGATTGATAGAGCTTCAGAAAACCCTCTTAAAAGAAGATACGGTAATCCACAGAGAAATGTATTATCGCATCGAGCAGTTCATGGACGAGCCCGAGAAGTTTAAAGTTCTGCCTTCACCGAAAATCCCGGATGGAAGTCCGATTGGGAGTTTTCAGTGTTTAAATGATTAAAAAATGCTATGACTTAAATTCTGGCCATTATTTTCTTAGATGGATGTCACCATTTAGCATTACAGGCATGGCATTTGGACATCTTTGCATTCTTCTGGATGCTGTAAATTTAAACCAAATACTAAGGTGGTTTGTTTTAAAATTTTCGGGCAAATCTATTGGATCATAGTATTCGATATCTGCAAGGCTTTCAAATTTAATAAGGTACAAACAGTCTCCTACATGCTCTGTTTTCTGAATAATACCTTTTTTAAATCCATTTGTAATCATTTTTTTATATTCTGAGCTGTTGTGCGTGTTTTTGCTTTTAGGGGGTTTTGAGCTATGACATGACAGAAGGAAAAGAAAAGATAAGGCTATAATGTTTTTTGATACGTGCATTATGGAGTTTTAAACTTTTTTTTACTAATGTAGGATTAATCTTTTTATTCACTTAAAGATAAGCTTATAGATTTCTATGAGCTAATTCAAAAATATTTTACTAACCCATATCTTATTTAAGCATTATTCTTATTTTCAACAAATTTTTTATTTAAAATAGCTTCTATGAAAGTCAAATGTAAAATGATCTGTTATGTATTTGTTGCGGGTATAATCGCTACATATGCACAAGATAAAGCCTATGGTCCAGTATATGTTGGTACAGCTGATAATTTAACTTATGTGCCTTCGCTTGCTTCGAAAATAGATCAGTTAACTCCATCAACTGTAAAGCCACCAAAAGAGGCTCAGGATGGCCGATCCTATCACGTTAAAAGAAAAATTATTCCCAATAAAGGTCGTCAAGCCGACGTATTATCTAAAAACTCAAACAGATTAAGTCAAAGTATACCTGGAAAATCAGCTGACCTAGTTTGGACTGGAGCAGTATCAAATTCAATGCCTACCGATCCATCACTGGCTGTTGGACCAAATCACGTGTTTGTAGTATTTAACACCGGTTTTGCTATTTATGACAAAGATGGAAACACCCTTGTAGGGCAAACTGCGCCAAACCCGGCAATTTTTCCCTCTGGAGGTTGCTGTGATTTGACCGTCTCTTACGATCCTGCCGCTACTTCTGCTTCGAACCCGAACCCAGGGAGATGGGTTCTCACTTTTCTCGGTGGTGGTGCACAAATAGCAGTTTCAGACGGCCCCAATCCGGTGACTGCCGGTTGGAATGTTTACACGATTAATACAATATCAGATTATCAAAAGCTTTCAGTGTGGAGTGATGGCTATTATGTTTCTGATCAATCTAATGGGACTAGAATGTATGCTATGGAACGTCAAGCCATGTTAGATGGAGAACCGGCAGCAAATGTTTCTATACAGGGGTTTTCTTTACCTGATTTTAATAATAGTGGTTTTGCCAGTGTACAGGCCTTAAATATATCCGATGATCAATACCCAGCTCCCGGAAATGCCACCATCGTATTTTTTCAGGACGATGCTTACCCGGGACAGGCTGAGGATAGTGTCAAATTCTGGGACCTTGATGTCGATTTTGATACACCTTCTATTTCAACAATTTCCACCCCACAGGAGGTATTGGTAACTGCTTTTACCTCTATCTTCGATGGTACAGCATTTGATAATTTATCACAACCCAACGGGGGTTCAGATATTGATGCTTTACAAGGAATTATAATGAATCAGGCGCAATATAAAAAGTTTCCAAACCATGAAAGTGCTATTTTTAATTTTGTGATTGATGTAAACCCTGGCGGCAACGAACAAGCAGCTATTCGTTGGTATGAATTTAGACGAAATAGTCCTACTGACCCATGGGTCATGGAACAGGAGGGAACTTTTGCCGATCCCAATGGAAGACATTTTTGGCATGGGAGTATGATTATGGACACCCAGGGAAATATTGGAATGGGCTTTTCTGTGATGGGAAATACCATAACCGGAAACGGCACTGCCAACGAATTTGTTTCCAGCTATTACACCGGCAGATTATCAACAGACCCTGTGGGAACCATGACGATAACACCTCAATTGATTGCTGATGGAAAAGCCAATTTTCCCGGTGTTCGTTACGGAGACTACAGTAAGATTGATATAGATCCTGCAGACTACAAAAGGATGTATTATATTAATGAAATAATGTCACCACAACGAAGCGATGTTATAGGACGCTTCCAAATAGCCCCTAACTTTAATACAGATGTTGGTATTGTAGATATTATAACACCTGAGGATGGAGACCTTTCTGTTTCTCAGAATGTCACTGTAACGCTAAGAAATTTTGGACTGAACGATATTTCAAATGTACCGGTAAACTATGCTGTTGATGAAGGAACACCCGTGACCGAAATTGTTCCTGGTCCTATAAACTCCGGAGCTTTAGTCGATTTTACATTTACTATGCAGGCTGATTTATCTGTTGCTGGCCAAACCTACACCATTGAATCCTCAACAGCTTTAGTTGGTGATGAAGACCCTTTAAATGACAGTTTCTCTAAAGATGTAGAACACTTACAACCAATTGACGTGGGTGTTACTTCAATAATAGAGCCCTCATCCGGAAGTGGTTTATCTACAAATGAAGCTATCACCATAGAGGTTACAAATTTTGGATCAGCAACCCAGACCAGTATACCTGTGTTTTACAGCCTCAATGGGGGAACTCCTGTTCAGGAAACATACACCGGATCTATTACCCAAGGCGCATTAGATACTTATACATTTTCTCAACAGGAGGATTTATCGGGAATTGGCGTTTATGATTTTTTTGCCGGCACAGAATTAAGCGGAGATGCCAACACTTCTAACGACAACCTTACCAAGACAGTAGACAATACCAGTTGTGTTCCAACGAGTGATTGTCAAGGTTTTGGCGATGGTGTTACACAGATACAGCTTGCCGATCAAGATATTTTTACAAATTGTTCTGCCAATGGTTATACCGATGATACAAGCATTGTGTTTACGTTTCCTTTAACTGATAATCCCTTTTCTGGAACCCTTCAAATGGGTTGGGATGGTTCTGAATTTGCGTTGTGGATAGATTTCAACGATGATGGTGTTTTTGATACTGATGAACTTGTAGCAAACGATTTTGTGACCGACGAGGATACTGATTTCAACTTTACAGTTGATTTTAATAATTTTCCAAATGCTACCACGGGTATGCACCTTATGCGACTTAGAGGTGAAGACCAAAGTGCAGATGGAGATGTTACAGACCCCTGCGATGATTTAGAATTTGGAAGAACAAATGATTATATGGCCAATGTGATTTCAACTTTAGGAATAAATGAAAATGCTTTTGCAGACGGAAGTGAGTTGATTGTAATCGATGAAGGTAATGATCAGTTTAAATTGTTATTAAACACTACTAAAGTGACAAATACATTGATACTTTCGGTATTTAATACGGCTGGACAACGATTGATGCAATACCCTTTAGATAACGAAACCGGCAAAGGATATACTTACAATCTAAACATGTCTTATGTTTCATCTGGAATCTATCTTGTTCGTCTTAGAGATGAAAATAACTCCAGTACAAAACGAATAATTGTGAAATAATAGGTCTTGTTGTTTTTGATTTCAAAAGGGTTTAATCTGAGAACCCTCAAGTCCATTAGTTAAGTTAAAGCTCATAAATGTAATGTCGTCAATTTCTCAATGTTGAAAATGATGTCGTATCTTTATACTTTTACTTCTAAGATTTGGCTGTATTTTGATTTACATTAATAATAATCAGTGCATTCTATTTCTAACGATGCACTGCATCTATTTAATAGCCTTTTGATTTCTCTTAATAAGGTAGAGAGAATGTAACCAATTTTATCACATGCATAAACATCCTAAATCACTACTTTTTGGGATTTCAAAAAACAAGCCTGAAAACCAAAAAGAAGAGGAATGACAGATGCAATTAGACTTAAAGTTGAGAGTAATTTTTTTGGGAACCTTTAGAGCCAAGTTGGGTTAATTGTTTAACCATTGCCATTAAAAACAATAATTACAAATGCTATAATTTGTATGATTTATGTCCGAAAATTTGGACATAATACCGCAAGGCTGTAAAATATAAGAATAAAGGCTATTAAGTTTTTAATGATTAAAATTTGTTGCATTTCATTTAAAAAGCGGTGTTCTATAAAACCTCAGAACATTGAAATAAAGGCAATATCAACAACAATTTTCAAGTATTTACTCTGTAATCCTTTCCAGGTATAATAAAAATGCATAATCTCTAGCTGTTTCTTTCAGGCTGTCAAATCGTCCTGAAGCACCACTATGTCCTGCATCCATATTGGTGTAAAACCATAAAATATTATCATCAGTTTTGTAATCCCGGAGTTTAGCCACCCATTTTGCCGGTTCCCAATACTGCACTTGAGAGTCATGTAAGCCAGTTGTGACAAACATATGAGGATAGTCTTTACGTTCTACATTATCGTAAGGTGAGTAAGATTTGATGTAATCGTAAAAGGCTTTTTCATTGGGGTTTCCCCACTCGTCGTATTCTCCGGTGGTTAAAGGAATACTCTCATCCAGCATAGTAGTGACTACATCTACAAAAGGCACCTGAGCTACTATACCGTTGTATAATTCAGGAGCCATGTTATTCACAGCACCCATTAATAGCCCACCTGCAGAGCCACCCATAGCGTATAAATGCTCTGGAGAAGTGTATTCTTCCTGAATTAAAAAATTAGACACATCAATAAAATCAGTAAACGTATTTTTCTTATTAAGAAGTTTACCCTTATCATACCAACTTCTGCCCATATATTCACTGCCACGAATATGTGCTATTGCAAATACAAATCCACGATCGAGTAAAGATAATCTACTGCTGGAAAAGTAGGGGTCAATTGTAGCGCCATAACTGCCATAACCATATTGCAATAGTGGATTTTGACCATCTCGCTTTAAGCCTTTTCTATAAATTAATGAAACTGGAATTTGAGTACCATCTTTTGCGGTTGCAAATAAACGCTTTGTGTCGTAATTATTTTGATTAAAGTCAGGATCTTGAACAACTTGTTGTTTTAAAACCTTTTTTTGTTTAGTTTCCATATCATATTCCATTGTTGACGCTGGAACATTAAGTGAAGTAAAGTAGTATCTAAATTTAGAAGTATCAAACTCAAGGTTAGTACTGCCACCAACAGTATAGGTTTCACTGTTAAAGGGTATAAAATAATCAACCTGCTCATCCCAGGACTGCACGTGTATTTTGCTCAACCCATTATGTCTTTCAGTAGTTACCAGGTAATTTTTAAAAATTTCAATATCTTCAAGCAGAACATTTTCTCTGTGTGGAATTACATTAACCCAATTATCCTCTGTGGTGTTTTGCTCTGATGTCTTCATCAGTTTAAAGTTTGTAGCTTCATTTTGATTAGTTAGGATATAAAAGCTATCGCCATAATGAGCAATGCCGTATTCTAAGTTTCGCTTTCTTTCCGTAAAGTTTTTAAAGGCTTTATCCGGTGTATTGGCATTCAAAATTTTATAGTCGCTTGTAGTGGTACTGTTACAACCAATGATTAAGTATTTCTGTGATTTACTTTTATAGATATACGTATAAAATGTTTCATCTTCCTCTTCATAGACCAATTCATCTTGCTCTGTTGATGTTCCCAAAACATGTTTGTATATTTGATATGATCTTAAAGTTTCCGGATGTTGTCTAGTGTAGAATAAAGTTTTGTTATCATTAGCCCACGCCACATTTCCGGTTGTATTTTCAATTTTTGTCGGTAATACTTCTCCTGTATTTAAATCCTTGAATTGAAGCGTATATATCCTTCGGCCGATCGTATCGGTTGCAAAAGCAGCCATTTGATTATTAGGTGTGATTTTTATACCCGATAACCTGAAGTAATTGTAACCTTTTGCAAGCTTATTGGCATTAAACATGACTTCTTCTTCAGCATCAAGAGTTCCTTTTTTTCTGGTATAGATGGGATAATCCTGACCTGTTTCATAACGCGTGATATACCAATATCCTCTTAACTTGTATGGTACAGAAGAATCGTCTTCTTTAATACGTGATTTCATTTCAGTAAAAAGACTATCTTCTAAAGGTTTTGTAGAAGCCGATTGTGCCAAGTAATAGTCGTTTTCACGTTTTAAATAAGAAATCACTTCCGGATTTTCACGTTCTCTCAACCAATAGTAGGGATCTATTCTTTCATCACCATGCATAGTTAAAGTGGTGTCTTTCTTTTTGGCAATAGGAGTCGATATGTCTGTTTTCAATTTATCTTTTTTATCTGTTTTACAAGCGCCGGCAAAAGTAATACAAATGAATAGCAAAATGACATTTTTAAGTATGGATGAAGCTTTCATTTTTATGTGTTTAAAAAGTTATAGATTTATTCAAGAAATGACAATATCTAAATTTCTATAATAATATAATGCCAATTTTTAGTTTTTTATTTAATTTTTTTTATTGACTTAGGCACTTGCTTACCATTAGTATCAATTCATTTGCTCTGCCAACTTGGTGTCTTTGCGGTCATTTATCCCACAGCAGAGAAGCAGTGATCACAAAGATTTCTGGTTTTAACGCAAATAAACATATAAAGCATTGCAAATCATAATATTAAAAGTATGAGCTAAACAACTAAGTCGATTTTTTATTAAAGTTTAGTTGAAAGTTGCAAGTATGGAAGTTGCAAATTCAAATTTCCAGGCGTTGCCCTGAGCACAGCCGAAGGGTTTCAGACGCTGCCCTGAGCATAGCCGAAGGGTTCAAAATTTCAAGTTATTTCCAAAACAAATTCAAAATTCAAAATTCAAAATTCATAATTCAAAACTAATTGCTAATAGCTAAAGGCTAAAGGCTAAAGGCTAAAGACTAAAAGTGTTCACTCGCAGTTTACGTTGTACTTTGTACTTTATACTTGGTACTTTGTACTTAGTACGTTGTACTCATTAAATGACTACCAACTACCGACTACCAACTACCGACTACCCTATACCGACTTGCCACTACCGACTACCCTCTACCGACTACCCTCTACCGACTAGCCACTACCGACTACCCTCTACCGACTACCCACTACCAACTATCTAATCCCTCTTCAACTTCTTATATTTTAACCTTTTAACAGCTAACACCTAAAGGCTAACGGCTAAAAGCTAATAGCTAACAGCTTTCATATAACAAACTGCCTAAAACGCTAATAAACAACATGTTATATCAATTGGAATATGGTCTGCGACCTTTAAAGACTACCCTCTACCGACTACCGACTACCAACTACCAACTACCCTCTAATAACTATAAGTTTGAGCGCAGCAAAAATCCCGCTCATGAAGGACTAAAGGTTCAATGTATTCAGTCTCAGTAAGAAGTTGTAATTAGCAGGCATATTTACTTTGTACTTAATTTTACTTTATACTTTGAGCTTAACTTTGTGCTCATTATATAATTAAAGATTTATAATTCTAAATTTAAAATCATAATGAGTCAATTTAGAAACCTCTAAGGTTATTTTGTCTTCAATACCTCTGGCATTTTGGCCTTAAAACGTTCAAATCTTGGGTTAGAAATATTTTGGATATAGCTGTTGTTAGGATGTTTTGTCTTGTAATCCTGATGGTATTCTTCAGCAATCCAGAATTTATCAAAGGCTTTGACTTCCGCAGCGATGGGTTCATCGTATTGAGGTTGCAGGGCTTTGATTTTGTTGATAATGGTTTGCTTTTCCTTCTCAGTTTGGTAAAAGACAATTGAGCGGTATTGGCTTCCCCTATCCGGCCCCTGACCATTGACCTGTGTCACATTTTGTGAGGCAAAGTAAACATCGACTAAGGTCGCAAAATCTACAATATCTGCATCATATAATACTTTTACAGCCTCTGCATGACCTGTTTTACCAGTGTTACTTTCTTCGTAAGTAGGGTTTTTAGTGTGCCCGCCGGAATAACCGGAAATCACTTCTTTTACGCCTTTGACCTTTTCATAAATGGCTTCAACACACCAAAAACATCCACTCGCGAAATAGGCTGTGCTTAAGTTTTGAGCGATTTCCTCGTAATTTTTCGTCTTAGGATCATCTTGAGGTTTATCGGATGTATTGCAAGCAAAAGTTATGTTACACCATAATAATATTATCAAAAATTTTTTCATATAATTAATTTGTGCAAAATTATGGTATTCAAATGCTAATTTATTTTAGAACAATGTTAAGATAAAAACAAAAAACCGCTTCCTGATGGAAAAGGTTTTGAAAAAAAAGTGAGAGGAATTTTAGAGCTTTTTGAATACTTTTTGCATACGCTCTTCTTCTTCTTTAGCTAATTCTTGATCCACCAAAATACGTCCGCTGTGTTCGTCTGTAATAATTTTACGTCTGGCTGCGATCTCAACTTGTACTTGAGGTGGAATAGTAAAAAATGAGCCTCCTGAAGCACCACGTTCAATGGTAACTAATGCTAAACCGTTTTTAACGCTACTTCTTATTCTTTCGTAAGCTTTTACCAAGCGTTCTTCAATTTTGGTTTTAAGCTTTTCAGATTCTTTGGCAAGCGCTTCTTCTTCCTCTTGGGTTTCTTTAAGGATATCTTTTAATTCAGATTTTTTGTGGTCTAAATGTTTTTGTTTTTCGTCTATTTCTGACTGCTTTTGTTCTAAAACCTCTTTCTTATGCTCAGTCTGAGCGTAAAATTCTTTGATGTGTTTTTCGGCAAGTTCTATTTCTAATTCCTGATATTCTATTTCTTTACTAAGGGCATCAAACTCTCTGTTGTTTCTAACATTTTCCTGCTGCTTTTTGTACTTCTTAATGCGATCTTCTGTTTCACTGATAAAGAGTTTTTTAGCTTTTATTTTATCATCAATGTCTTTGAGGGCAGCTGTCATTTTATCAATTCGCTTATTTAAACCAGCAACTTCATCTTCGAGGTCTTCTACTTCTAAAGGCAATTCACCTCTCATGTTTCTAATTTTGTCAATCCTGGAATCTACAAGCTGTAAATCGTATAGAGCTCTGAGCTTTTGCTCTACGCTAATCTCTTTCTTTTTGGCCATAATCAATAATATTGAACGGGATTTGTATTAGTATTTGATAAAACGACTGCAAAATTAGTGAAATTTTCATTAATAAAAGTATATAAAAGCTGTTTTGTGAATTGCTCACTTTCATAATGCCCAATGTCCACCAGTAGGATGCTTTTTTCTGCTTTAAAAAAGTCGTGATACTTAAGGTCTGCGGTGACATAAGTATCTGCACCAGAAGCAATAGCTTTTGAGATTGCGGAAGCACCACTACCTCCTAAAACTGCTACTTTTTTTATAGTCTTATTTAATAAGGCTGAATGCCTGATGACTGGGGTTTGAAAATTAGATTTTAATACATCTAGAAATTTTTTTTCTTCCATGGGTGTATCCAATTGACCAATCATTCCTAATCCAATATGTTGATTTGTGTTTTCTAAAGTTTCAATTTCGTAGGCTACTTCTTCATAAGGATGATGTTTAAATAACTGCGAAAGTACTTTGTTTTGAAGGTGTTTTGCATAAGTCATATTGATCTGAACTTCCTCTTCATAATGGGTTTTACCCTTTTGGCCTATTACGGGATTTGAGGCTTCATTTCCTTTAAAACTTCCTTTTCCTTCAAGACTAAAACTACAGTTCGAGTAGTTACCAATTTGACCTGCACCGGCTTCAAATAGCTTTACTCGTAGTTGGTCTGCATTATCCTTTGGCACGTAAGTGGTTAATTTTTTAATTGTACCACCCTGCGGCATAAGCATACTGGTTTTTTTTAAGCCTATTTTATCAGAAATAACCCTGTTGACGCCGTGAAATGCATTGTCTAAAGCTGTATGAATAGCATATATAGCGATGTCATTCTTTATTGCTTTAATAACAGCTCTATTCACGTAGTTATGTGGCGTTAATTTTTTAATTCCTGAAAACACAATAGGGTGGAAGCTTAGAATGAGATTACAATTGTTGTCAATAGCTTCTTGTACGACATCTTCGGTGGTATCTAAACTTACTAGTACAGCTCTAAGAGTTTGGTCTTCATCGCCTACGATTAAACCAACATTGTCAAAATCTTCTGCATAAGTTAAAGGCGCATAAGTTTTTAAATGATTGATAAGTGCTTTGATTTTCATAAGTAATACGGATTTCAGTTTAATTGTAAATTTAAATATTATACTTTCGTAATCCATACAACTTCTACTTAATTTTTAGGAATGGGTATTTTTAGATGGCTTTTATTACCATTATCACTAATATATGTGATCACTACCTATATCAGGAATCTTTTTTACGACAAAAGAGTTTTTGAGTCTTATACCTTTAACACTCAAACGATTTGTGTTGGAAATCTAAGTGTTGGTGGAACAGGAAAATCTCCAATGATAGAACACCTGATTGAACTTTATAAAGACGATTTTAATATTGCCGTATTGAGTCGTGGCTATAAAAGGAAGACCAAAGGCTGTATTGAGGTGAATACTGAAATGACCGCAGTACAGGTTGGTGATGAGCCTCTGCAGTTTAAACGAAAATTTAAAGATGTTATCGTATTTGTAGATGCCGATAGAAAAAATGGGATTGAACAAATAGAGAAAACTTACCCAAATACAGAGCTTATATTACTTGATGATGCATACCAGCACAGAAAAGTCAAAGCTGATATCAATATACTTTTAACCACCTATGAAAAACCATTTTTCAAGGATTTTATTTTGCCGGTAGGGAGATTAAGAGAACTTGTGCAAGGTAAACATAGAGCAGATGTTATAATCGTTACAAAGTGTCCTGAAAATTTGTCTGTTAAGAAAATGGAAAGCATGAAAAGACGCATTAATGCCAATCACAACCAAGAGGTTTTGTTTTCAAAAATTACTTACGATAAAAAAATTTACACTAAAACAGAGGGCCTAAGATTAAAAACTTTTAACGATTTTTGCTTAGTAACCGGAATAGCCAATCCAAGGCCTTTGATTCAATATTTAAAACAACAGCACAAAACCTTTGAGCACCTTAAATTTTCTGATCATCACAACTTTTCTTCTCAAGAAATTGAAAACTTAAGAGCTTTAAGTAAACCTATTTTAACAACTGAAAAAGATTTCACTAGGTTGAGCCAAAACATTGAAGATAACATGTACTATTTGCCCATTAAGGTTGGTCTTAATAAAGACTTAAAAACGATTTTAAATATTAAACCCCAGTAGATATCGAATTTACTGAGGCTTATAATTTTTTTGAAGTTAATTATGACTATTTAGCTTCCTCTACTAATTCATCAATGCTTTCAACTGCAGCCAGATATCTTTCGGCATCAAGCGCTGCCATACAGCCCGTTCCTGCTGCTGTAACGGCTTGCCTGTATTCCTTATCTTGAGCATCTCCACTGGCAAAGACTCCGGGAATATTGGTTTTAGTAGATTTACCTTTTGTTATGATGTAACCCACATCGTCCATGTCTAATTGGTCTTTAAATATGTCAGTATTAGGTTTATGACCAATGGCAATAAATAAACCGGTAATATTGATGTCTTCTTTTTCGCCGGTTTTATTGTTGACCATACGTAAACCTTCAACCACTTGTTCACCCAAAACCTCATCGACTTCTGTATTAAATTTTACATCTATGTTTTTAGTATTAAAAACGCGATGCTGCATAGCTTTCGAGGCCTTTAAGTAGTCTTTTCTCACTAACATCTTAACAGATTTACATATTTTAGCTAAATATGTTGCTTCCTCTGCTGCGGTATCGCCACCACCAACAATTGCTACATCCTGACCTTTGTAGAAAAAACCATCGCAAACGGCACATGCGGATACACCACCACCTCTTAACCTTTGTTCGCTGGGGATGCCCAGGTACTTTGCAGAAGCACCGGTTGAAATAATTATACTTTCAGCTTCAATCCAGTCTTTATTATCTACTTGTGCTTTGTGTATGCCACCTTCATTATGACTTAATTCAACTTTTGTGACCATTCCTATTCGTACATCAGTATCAAACCTTTCAGCCTGTGCTTTGAGATGTTCCATCATTTCAGGGCCTTCAACGCCGTCTGGATAGCCCGGAAAATTATCCACATCTGTTGTTGTGGTCAATTGTCCACCCGGTTCTATACCTGTATAGACTACTGGCCGTAAATCAGCTCTTGCAGCGTAAATCGCCGCCGTGTAACCAGCCGGACCAGAGCCAATAATCAAACACTTTATTCGTTCTTTTGTATTTTCCATTGTTCAAATATTTTAAACAAATGTATTAACTTCTACATGAATAAAATGAAAGAACCCATAAGTTTTTACAATAGCTTATTAACATTTTATATACAAAAAAAGCCGACAAGGCTGCCGGCTTTACATTAAAGTTATATTTAATTTACTTCATATATTCTTGTATTTTCCTTTGAAGCAGAGTATCGTTTTGAGAGGCCTTCGCAATGCTGTGATACGTTTCAACTTTCAGACCATTCTTGGCAATAATTCGCTCTATGCTTTCCTGAATACTCTGATTAAGCTTTTCTATATTATCAACAGCAATGTTATATTTTCTTTTTTCTGCATCTGAGACTTCTCCTGCTTTTTCAGGGTCTTTTAAAAGCATGTGAATTTTTGTGAACTTATCGCTGGTTAAACCTGCGTCTTCAATCTCAGTAATCATGTTGAGTTGTAAAGTCATGTTTTCATTACGAACCTCTTTATAGGTATCTGCAAATTTTTGAAGGGTCTTTTCAGAAAATTGATTGTTTTGAGCGAAGGCTGAACCTATGATCGTAAAAGCAAATATTAAGAGTAATTTTTTCATTTTAAAACTTTGGTACAAATGTAAGTATATTTTTTCACAGATAAAACGTAATTTATTTTTACTTATTTCCTTTAAATAAATTTAAGGTATAAACAAAACCAAGATTAAAGGTTAAAGGATTATATTCTATATCAAAAATAGGTGTTGCTGCTCTGTCTTCTACTTCGATATCATTAAAAGCGGTATAGTTCATTTCAAAATTCAGTGCAAATTTAGAATTGAAATTATAATTAACACCGACAAGTCCTCTAAGACCAATTTCACCTGAACCGTTGTAATCTAAATCAAAGAATTCATAGTTCGCATCCTGAATTAAGGCTGCACCAACTCCGAAATAAGGATCAAATTTACTTTCAGACATAAAATGGTAATTTGAACTAATGTATAATATGTTTGAATTCAAATTAGTTTTACTTCTACCTGAAAAACCTTGTGGTCCCGGGAAGTTAGTTAGGAATATTCGATTTTCTTTTTTTTCAAAACCTACCTGTAAAGCAATATTGTTTGTTAAAAAATATCCTATATTGACCCCAACGTTATAGCCGGGATCATCTTCATAATCGAAATTAGTAAATAAGGAAGGTATTCTCACCTCCACTTTATCTGACAATAATGGAGAAATACCTCCGTAAACTTTAATACTCAAACCACCTGCTCTAACCGGCTGTGTATTAATGGTTTGAGATAATACGCTCATTGATAACAATATAAATAAAAAACTAAATCGAATTTTCATGATAATCAATTTTGTTGTTGATTTTTTGCCTTTTCCCAGTATATATCCATTTCTTCCAAACTCATTTCTGAAAGTTTCTTTTTTTCTTTGTTGATTTCATCTTCTATGTACATAAATCTCTTCATAAATTTTTTATTGGTTCGTTCTAAGGCAGATTCAGGATTTATATTTTTATATCTGGCATAATTTACCAGAGAAAACAGTATATCACCAAATTCTGCTTCCATTTGGTCCTGATTGTCTGCTTTAGATTCTTCTTCAAATTCTTCAATTTCTTCTTTTACTTTTTCAATGACCTGACCCGCATTTTCCCAATCAAATCCTATTCCCGAAACTTTATCCTGAAGTCTTTGTGCCTTAATAAGCGCCGGAAGTCCTTTGGGTACGCCTTCTAAAACACTTTTTTTGCCTTCTTTCAGTTTTAATTTTTCCCAGTTTTGTTTCACGTCTTCTTCATTATCAACCTTTACATCACCATAGATATGAGGATGACGGTCTATAAGTTTTTTGCAGATGGCATCAATAACATCATTTATATTAAACTTATTTTGTTCCGAGGCAATTTTAGCATAAAAAACCAAGTGTAAAAGAATATCACCAAGCTCTCCTTTAATGGCATCAAAATCTTCTTCCAGTATGGCATCTGTGAGTTCATAAGTTTCTTCAATTGTAAGATGGCTTAAAGTATGTATGGTTTGTTTTCTGTCCCAGGGACAACCTTCCCTTAGTTCATCCATTATTTTTACTAACTTTGAGAAACCAGTGTCGTGTATAGTTGTCATTTTTTTTTATTCAAAACTAAGATTTATCCATGAATTTTTTCCTTTGCCACCCATTTAATTAACTCGAGGAATTAATTTATTTTCAGAATTATTTATATTTTTATAGTTTTATATCACAAATTAAATTTAAAACCATGAAACACGTTTTACTATTTTTAATTTCATTTTTTGCTATTTCTGTTATACAGTCACAGACTGTTGGAATAGTTGGTCCGGCGGCCAATGGCTGGCCTTCCGGTGATAATCCGACACCAGACATCATGCTTACCGATAATGGAGACGGCACCCATTCTATTCAGGCTTTAACATTAACTACGGGTGCAGCTAAGTTTAGAGAAAACCAGGAGTGGACAGTAAGCTATGGTGGTGATACTTTTCCTTCAGGTTCAATAACCGGAAGCGATATCCCAGTGCAGGCCGGCGTTTATGATGTCGTCCTTGACTTAAACACTAACACCTATACTTTTACTGATGTTGGAGCGTTTACTGAAATTGAACTCGTTGGTTCTGCATTAGGTTCTTCAAGTGCAGCAATGTCTACCATAGATGGTGAAAATTATGAACTATCTGTCACTCTATTTGGGGATGGTGATATTTTATTTCAGGAAACTGGGACTACTAATACTTATGGTGCTAATAGTTTCCCAACAGGAACGGCGACAGCAGGAGGTGCGTCAATACCTGTAAGCTTTGGATTTTATCAGGTCAGTTTTAATCTGATAACCGGAGACTTTTCATTTGATGTCCCGGTTGTAGGTATTGTAGGGCCTGCTGCTAACGGTTGGCCGGATGGCGCTAACCCAAGTCCCGATATCCCAATGAACTCTACTGATGGCGATGTATATTCACTCAATGCCCAGGTTCTTAATGACGGTGAATTGAAGTTTAGACAAAATTTTGAATGGTCTGTAAATTGGGGTGGTACAGATTTTCCAAGTGGTGCTGCTGTGCTTAATTCCTCAAACAATATTCCTGTAACAGCAGGAACTTATGATATAAGCTTCTTTAGAGACAATCAAACCTATACGTTTACAAGCTTGTCGGTTGAAGATTTGTCTTTCAATAATTTTAAATTGTATCCAAATCCAACAAGAGATAGATGGGTGTTCGAAAATCCCTCATCATCTATTGAAAGTATCGTGGTTTACGATGCAGTGGGTAAGTTGATTTATCAATCTCAGCCAAATGAAAAAAAGGCTTATGTTAGTGCACAAACATTTGAACAAGGTTTGTATCTGGCTAAAATTAGACTGGTAAATCAATCAGAAACGACGGTGAGAATTATTAAACAATAGCTATACCGCAAGCTAATACAAAAAAAGCTACCACGTGCGGTAGCTTTTTTTATTTGATTATACAGGATTTATTATTTATCTGCCATCAAAGGTTGTACAATAATATCGTTTTTTTTGGGCATATTTAGTTTCGGTTTGGTTGGTTTTTGTGAAGATGTACATTCATTTGAGCTGAAAATCAGTAATAAAACATTAATTGCCACCAAACATAAAATAATAAATAACCAGAGCATAATATAAGGTCTTTAAACAGTAGATGTCCAAACTTTAAAAGGGTTGCGTCTTCTGCGTAAAAATTTTAAGAAATAATGCTATACTTTTTTAATTTTAACTTCAAATCATTGATTGTTTGAGGTTGTATTCGCGCGTTGCTCCACTCTGTTTTAGATAACCACTCCTTGACATCTGTTGAGTTGATGTCATATTTTCCCGCTAAGGTGTCTGCGATGTCTTTTTTCTCTTTTAAACCAGAAGTTTCTTTATTTAGAATATGTAGTAAGCTATTAATTTTATTTTGATGGGTATTAAAATAATTTTCTCTAGTGACAATAACAAAACAAGGCCAGGGTGTTGGACAATTGCCAAGATGTCTTAATATATGTTGATCAACAAATGGTTTTGTGGTAAACCTTTCCCAAAGTAAGTAATCTGCGTCTTTATTTTTAAGGGCTTTAATGGCGCCATCTAAAGTTTTGCAAACTTCAAACTTTATATGATTAGAATTCCAGCTGCGTTGGTCTGCAAGTACATGAGTCATTAAATGAGAACCAGAGTTGAATTGACTGATGGCTGCTGTTTTGCCTTTTAAATCTTCAACATTCCTATACGGGCTATCTGTATCGACGTGAATTCCCCACAGAAGCGGACTTTCAATATATTTTTGAACAATTTTAAAATCCTTACCGGATTCAATTTCCTTTAGGCTACCTTCGGTTAACATTACAGCCAAATCAACTTCTTCATTATCTAATGCTTTAGCCATTTCCCCGGTTCCTCCAGGATAATTATGCCATTCAACTTTCAGGTTTTTTGTTCTAAACCTATCATCTTCTATACATTTTAACCATGGATAATTAAAATGCTCGGGAACACCTCCCACTTTTATTTTAAACATAGTTATTTGTTGAATTCAGAAACAGCAAAACTTAAATCATAAACTTCAATGTTTGGTTTAGACTCCTTTATGATACTAAAACCTGCTGTACTTCTGTATCCGCCGGCACAATGCACCACAATGGGTTTGTCATTTGGTATGTCTCCTACTGTTTCTCTAAGATGGTTTAAAGGATGATGTATAGCACGATCGAAAATTAATCCGTTGTCTACTTCAGAATTATTTCTAATATCAACGATGGTATAGTTTTCAGTATGAGATTTAAAGTCGTTAAGGTCTAGATGTTTGCCTTTGTTATCAACATTCTCGCTTAAGGTTATTACAGATAAAATTTGACTTTCATAACCAATTCTAGCTACACGTTCTAGCAATTCTTGATAATAGTTCACGCTAGGAATCACTAGGACGAATTTTTCATTGGGTTTTACTATAGCTCCAAGCCAGGTTTCGAACTTGTCGTTTTCATTCCTTGCCATGACGTTTATACTATTAGGCAGGTGTCCTTGTTTAAATTTATCTTCAGGTCTGGTATCTATAACTAAGTGATGGTCTTCTAAAGCAGTCACCTTTAGACGAAGTGGTATGGACCAAATGCTAGACATAAAATTTTCAGGACCTTTTTTGTTGGTGTCTACATCAAAACCAAAGTAAGATGGAATAAATGGTTGGTCTTTAAGTAATTCTTCTACAAACTCTTCTTCAGTTTGAGTTTTAAAAGCCCAATTGCCTATTCTTTCGTTTCCGAGAGTACTAGAGGCTGCGCTACTCATATTTTTACCACACAGACTGCCGGCACCATGGGCAGGATAAACCAGAACAGAGTCGGATAAATTGGTAAACTTATTTTGAACAGTATGGAACATCGATTTGGCTAAAGATTCGCGAGTGGCTTTCATGTTTCCAACATCTTCCCTTAAATCTGGCCGACCTACATTTCCAATAAACAAAGTGTCTCCGGTAAAAAGTGCTTCATTTTCATTTGTGATGTTTTGAGCGTGAATACAAATACTATCTGGTGAGTGACCGGGTGTATTGATTGCTGAAAATGTAACTTTATTCATCTCTAACTTGTCTCCATCATCAAATGGCTCGTGCGGATATTCTGCACCAACATCTTTGCTGGTGTATATTTTGGCACCGGTTTCTTTATGGATTTGAAAATGACTACTGATAAAATCTGCATGTGGATGCGTTTCAAATATGGCAACAATTTTTGCCTTGTGCTTTTCCGCAAACTTATAATAAGGTGTTGGGTTTCTGGCGGGATCAACCAAAGCCATTTTATTGTCGCTTAATATGGCATAAGAATAATGGGCTAAGGCTTTATCTGTAAACTGTTCAATATGCATAATACTATGTTTTTATCTATTTGCAAACTTAAGAAGGATATCTCAAATCATGCTCTCCTGTATTTTTAAATCTAAGTTTTCATACCAAAAAATGATTGTTGTCAATTAAATTTAGATAAATTCTACAAATGAATTGTTCTTAATTGCCTGCTTTTCGGTTCTTTATCAACTAAATTAAAGTCTATTATACCAATGATAAGTCCTTCTTCTGTAATAACTTCAACCTCCCATTCACCTTCTGTAATATTTTGTTTAAAGGTATAACCCCTAAAGCCATTATTTCTACCGCCTATTATGCTAAAACCAATTTTATCGGTAACATCCCACGTTTTGGTTTTAGAATTGTATTTCTTCCAAAGGTGAAAGATTTTTTTATCTAAATCTGTTGGAGCAAAAATTGAAGTAAATACATAAATTTCATCTGTTTTATTGATATTAAGTTCAGATTTGTATTCTTTCCAAAACATATACCATTTACCAGCATCGTAAGTCACTTGATAGCGATTATCTTTCTTTTCTATCGCATAAGCCACAATGCTTTGGTTTAATGCTAGAGGAACGGGAGGAATTAATTTAAAGAAGTAAAATAGGGTTATTAAACCGTAAACTGAAAAAATTACCGTAAGTAATTTGATTTTGAAGGTATCAAGTTTAATCTTATGCTTGGTTTTGTAGATGATATAGACTAAAAAAAACGTCATTGATAAACTAATCATTCCTGACATCGTAAAGATGAAAGGATTCAATTTAGCTATCAAAACAGGAATCATGTATGCGAAAAAGGTATAGCTTACAAAAGAATAAATTCCAAATTGCAGGTATAAATTTGAAATACGTTTCTTAAAGATTTCATTGGCAAAAAACAGCAAAACCAAAATCACAAAAAAGCTGGCGGTTTTTGAAAGCGATACACTTCTTGAGAAATAAATGACATAGGCGCTTGTTAAACCTCCGAAGAAGAATTGAATTATTAGTGGTAAATAGTTCTGATAAGTTTTAAGGAATTTGTGTTGCCATATGGAATATCCAATACAATTGTAAAGGTAGATGCAAAAACTCAGCAAAAAGAAATAAGCTGAAAGTAAAATTATATCGTAGAGCCTGTCTACTCTACCTAAAGTAAGCCAATCCCATAAAAATCCAGAGACAAAAAAGAGTAGGGGTGCAAACCTTTTGTTGTTTTCTATAAAAAGGTATATCTTGTGTTTTTTATACCGTTCTATTTTAGAAGAATTAAAAATCAACTGTTTTAAGATAATTAGTTTTATCAAGTCTTGAAAAAAAGCAGAGAAACTTAAAGAATCTCCGCTTAAAATCTAAATTTCAACCACAAAATTTAGACTGTCGTAAACATACAACTATTGTGAGTTGAAACCTTGAAGATTTAGACTTATTTTAAAATTTGAGCGCAGTGTGTTTGATAGTGTAACATAAGTTACTTGACACTTATACGTTCAACACTACTTTTGTAAAAAAAAATAATATGTCTTTTTTATCCCAATTATTTCAGTCAAAACCTAATATCCATCAAATCTCTGCCGATTCTTTAAAGCAATTACTGCAAAACAAAGCAAACATTAAAGTTCTTGACGTAAGAACAGCTAGAGAATTTTCGCAGGGACATGTTTCTACATCCTTAAATGTAGATGTGTTTTCTTCAAATTTTGTAAGCCAATGCCAATCAAAATTAAACCCTGATGATAAAATAGTATTGTGTTGCAAAAGTGGTCAACGAAGTTTTAATGCAGCCAGGAAACTAGAAAAAGCTGGTTTTAATTCGCTTTATAACTTAAAGGGTGGCATGATGGCATGGTCTAAATTGTAAGTTTTTTATCATAATAATTGCAATTTAGTTTAAATGACTAATTTTGCAATATGAAAATAATAATAGCTGGTGCAGGAGAAGTCGGATTTCATCTGGCCAAACTCCTTTCATACGAGTCCCACAATATTGTTTTAATAGATATTGATAAACAGCGTTTGGCTTATGCAGATAAGCACTTAGATATCAAGACCCTTTACGGGGACTCCACATCGCTAAATCTACTGAGCGATGCTAACGTTTCCCATACAGACTTAGTTATTGCTGTGACTTCCAGTCAGTCAACTAATATTACTATATGTGTTATTTCAAAACAATTAGGGGCGCGTAAAACAATAGCCAGAGTTTCTAATCCCGAATTTATTGATTGTAAGGATAAACTCAATATAGAACAACTGGGCATAGACGAAATGATTTCACCCGAGCATCTTGCAGCAGACGAAATTATGCTGTTGTTGAGTCAGTCCGGTTTTAGTGATACTTACGATTTTGATGAAGGTGCCCTGAAAATGATTGGTTTCAACTTATCTGAAAATGCACCATTTATTGGATTGACAGTAGAAGAAGCGGCAGACTATTTCCCGGGTTTACACTTTATGCCAATAGCTATACAGCGACATGGCACACAGTATACTCTAATTCCAAGAGGAGATACTAAGTTTTATAAAAAAGACCGGGTGTACTTTGTTACAGATACTTCAGGTGTAGAAGAATTGTACAAATTATCAGGTACATCTAAGCGAGATATCAAGAATGTAATGATTCTTGGTGGAAGTAATATTGGCCGAAGTTTGTCAAAACAACTCTCAGAACAAAAATTTAAAGTTAAGCTTATTGAAAAGGATGAAGAAAAGGCTTTAGAAATTGCAGATATGCTGCCCAAAACATTGGTAATAAATGCTGATGGTCATAATGTTGATGTTCTTGAGGATGAACACATATCAGAAATGGATGCGTTTATTTCTGTAACGGAAAACTCAGAAACCAATATAATGTCATGCTTGGTCGCCAATTCTAAGCATGTACCAAAAACTATTGCACTGGTTGAAAATATGGATTATTTTCAATTAAGCCAATCTATAGGAATCAATACCCTCGTCAATAAAAAACTTATTGCTGCCAATAATATTTTTAGATATATCAGAAAAGGTGATATTGTGGCTTTAACTAAGCTAAATAACCTAAATGCTGAGTTGTTGGAATTTGTAGTTAAACCGGATTCTAAAATTTGTGACGGCAAAATTGCAGATCTTAAGATTCCCAGAACATCAATTATAGCCGGTGTGATTAGAGACAAAGAAGGAATCATAGCACTGGGTAATTTTGTTATAAAGGAAGGAGATCGAGTACTTATTTGTTCTTTACCAGAATCCATACATAAGGTAGAAAAATTATTTGCATAAGATGCCAAAATTAAATTTTCCTATTGTTTTACATGTTATGGGTATTCTCTTGGTATTCAATGGCGCTTTTATGTCTGTTGGGGTGCTAACAAGCTGGTATTACAGTGAAAGTGATATCTTGTCTCAATTAATGACAGCTTTTTTGTCTGTCGTTATAGTAGGTCTGATGTTTATGTTTTTTACCCGAAACCACAGCAAAGACATGACTTCTAAAGAGGGTTACCTCATTGTAACTTTAGGGTGGATTATAATGGCTCTAAGCGGCAGCTTACCCTACCTGTTTACCGGAGTGATCAGCAATTTTACCGATGCTTTTTTTGAAACGATGTCGGGTTATACAACTACAGGGGCTACAATTATCGATGATATTGAAATTTTGCCTAAAGGTATACTGATTTGGAGAAGCCTCACCCATTGGATTGGTGGTATGGGTATTATAGTTTTAACCATTGCCATATTGCCTATGTTTGGCATTGGCGGAATGCAACTATTTACCGCAGAAGCTCCCGGTATAAGTACAGATAAACTGAAGCCACGAATAACCGATACAGCAAAAAGATTGTGGTTAATTTATTTCTCCTTTACAGCTATTGAAACTATTTTGCTGAACATTGCCGGCATGAGTGTCTTTGATGCCGTAAATCACGCATTGAGTACACTATCTACCGGAGGTTTCTCTACTAAAAATGCCAGTATTGCCTTTTGGAATGACAACTACTGGATACAATACATCATTATCCTTTTTATGTTCATGTCTGGAACTAACTTTGTCTTGTTTTACTTTGTTTTTAAACTTAAAATTAAAAAGTTATTTAAAAATGAAGAATTCCGTTGGTATGTTTCAATTATAATAATTGCTACGCTAATTTCATTTTTGGCAGTTTATTTTATGGGAGATTTGACATTATCAAGCACTCAACACCCCATGTTGTTGGGTAAAGCTGAAGCCACTTTTAGGCATGCCTTATTTCAGGTGGTTGCCGTGATTACGACAACTGGCTTTGTAACCTCAGATTTTACTGCATGGTTACCTTTTGTGAGTATATTCTTTTTTGGTCTCTTTTTTCTTGGTGGTTCTGCCGGCTCTACTGCTGGTGGAGTAAAAATCGTAAGACAAGTCTTTCTTATAAAGAACGGTATTTTAGAGTTTAAACGAATGCTGCACCCTAATGCTGTTCTTCCTATGCGTTACAACGGGAAGTCGGTCGATCAAAAAATTGTGTACACCGTTTTAGGTTTTTTTATTTTGTACATGCTTTCTTTTATAGTTGGAACCTTAGTTATGTCGCTCCTGGGATTAGATTTTATGAGCTCTGTTGGCGCCGCCGCATCTTCTTTGGGTAATGTAGGCCCTGCTTTTGGGGATGTAAGCCCTGTAGATAATTTTAACGCACTTCCACAACCGGCTAAATGGTGGAGTAGTTTCCTTATGCTTTTAGGACGTTTAGAATTGTTTACGGTACTCATTCTTTTTACCTCTTATTTTTGGAAGAGTTATTAATTTTTAATTTTAAAAGCATTCTTGAAGCTCTACAAAAACTTCCATATAGATAGCACCCATAGTAAGATAAAAGCCTAAGGTTCTGAATAAATACTCCTGCTCGTCTCGTATTTTTCAGAATCACTGCTTATAACACGTCTATTGTATCAACAGCACTCATAGCAACCATAACCCATAGTATCAATTTGAAAATGCCTGCTCTTGTAATACGACCTTAGGAGTATTCGTTAGGGTGACGATTTGAAAATGTCTGGCCTGATAATACGACTTTAAGAGAAATCAGGGTGGTATTGAATTAATGTAGCAGTGTAATAATGTACCAATTTAAAAATAGCAACCATAGTAACTATAGAAACAATATCAACCATAGTAACTATAGAAACAATAGCAACCATAGTAACTATAGAAACAATATCAACCATAGTAACTATAGAAACAATAGCAACCATAGTAACTATAGAAACAATATCAACCATAGTAACTATAGAAACAATAGCAACCATAGCAACTATAGAAACAATAGCAACCATAGAAACAATAGCAACCATAGAAACAATATCAACCCTAGTAACTATAGAAACAATATCAACCATAGTAACTATAGAAACAATAGTATTCAATTCACAGCATTAAAAAAAACCTTTCAACACCTGTTAAATAATATTGGATAATATCCATATAATAGGAATATTTCCTAAATTTGTATTTAAATAAATGATTTATGCAAAATGTTTTTTCTACGATACAATTATACCAGCCACGTTATCATTTTTCAGTTGCTCTGCCTTTAGCAGATCAAGGCATTAGTGCAGGTTTTCCAAGTCCGGCAGATGACTTTCTCGACCTGAGCATCGACTTAAACAAAGAGTTGATCAAACATCCTTATGCCACATTTTATGGTCGTGTACGTGGCGATAGCATGACCGGCGCCGGACTGGACGACGGTGACCTGTTGATTATAGACAAGTCGCTCGAGCCCCAGGATGGTAAAATTGCCGTCTGCTTTATTGATGGTGAATTTACAGTCAAGCGCATCAAACTTGATAAAGACAGCCTCTGGCTGATGCCCGAAAATAAAAAGTACAAACCGCTGAAAGTCACCGAAGACAATGAGTTTATCATCTGGGGTGTGGTAACATCTGTAATTAAGAATATGTAAAGAGCCCCCTAACCCCTGTCTGCCGACCAGGCAGGTCCAAAGGGGGAACCAAAAAATGGCAATAAAATAGTCAATTATAAAGTATAATTTACTCATGTACAATAAAGAAAAATCCGTCCCCTCTCTTTTGGAGAGGCTTAGGGAGAGGCCTATGGAACTATTTGCACTTGTTGACTGTAATAACTTTTACGCCTCCTGCGAGCGGGTGTTTAATCCTAGTCTTCGGGATAAACCTGTGGCTGTATTGTCTAATAATGATGGCTGTGTGATTGCACGGAGCAATGAAGTTAAAGCCCTTGGTGTTCCCATGGGAGCGCCGGCATTCAAATATCAACCAGTGTTTGAAAAGCACCACATCCACGTGTTTTCATCTAACTACGCCCTGTACGGCGATATGAGTCAGCGGGTGATGAATACCCTGTCGCAGTTTACACCAGACGTGGAAATTTACAGCATAGATGAGGCGTTTTTAAAATTCTCAGGGTTTGACTATTATAAGTTCGAAGACTATGTCCGCAAAATTAAAGCTACCGTCGATAAAAATACGGGGATTCCGGTGAGTATTGGCGTGGCACCGACTAAAGCCTTGAGCAAAATTGCCAATAAAATTGCTAAAAAGTTTGCAGAAAGAACAAGCGGGGTTTATGTCATGCAGACCGAAGAACAGCGTTTAAAAGCCTTAAAATGGCTGGATATCGACGATGTTTGGGGCATTGGCAGACAGCACGCCAATCGGCTTAAAGCCAAAAAGGTATTTAAAGCTTTCGATTTTACCCAATTACCAGACGATTGGGTACGCAAACAGATGAGCGTAGTTGGTCTGCGGCTTAAAAAAGAGCTGGAAGGTCAACCCACTTTAGATTTGGAAGACGTGGCCAACAAAAAAGCCATTGCCACGACACGCTCTTTCGATAAACAGTACAGCGACTACAGCATTATACGCGAACGGGTAAGCAGTTTTGCCATCAGTTGTGGAGAAAAGCTGCGCCGACAGAAAACGCAGTGTCGATTGATTCACGTGTTTCTTCGGACCAATAAATTTAGGCAGGACCTGGCTCAGTATCACCGCAGCACAGTTGTGAAGACAGAGTACCCTACCAATTCCAGTATAGATTTGGTAAAATATGCCATAAAAGCACTAGACCGTATCTATAAACCGGAATACCAATACAAAAAAGCAGGCGTAATTGTGATGGAACTACAACCTGAAAACACCGAGCAACTTAGCTTGTTTTCAAAAAAAAATCCGAAGCACCATCAGCTCATGCAGCATATCGACCATCTCAATAAAACCATAGGACGGCACAAAGTTAAATTTGGCAGTCAGGATTTAGGACGTGTTTGGAAGATGCGCCAAGAACGCTTATCCCAACGTTATAGCACAACAATTAGTGAAAGTATTGTGGTGAGGGTTTGAAAATGCTTGACCTGATAATACGACTTTTGGAGTATTTGTCAGGCTGGTATTCAATTAATGTAACAATTTATACGTAGTAACCATCCTTCGGCTAAGTGGTCATAGAGTTTATCGAAATGCCCAGTATCCTTAGCAACCATAGAAACAACAGTATTAATTTGGCAATTTGAAGATTAGATAATTTATCAATCTAACAATGTAAAAATGTAATAATTTATCCATAGCAACCATAGAAACAACAGCACCCATAGTATCAACAGCACCCATAGTATCAACAGCAACCATAGAAACTACAGCACCCATAGTATCAACAGCAACCATAGAAACTACAGCACCCATAGTATCAACAGCAACCATAATATCAACAGCAACCAATTAAAAATAATGAGTATAGACAATCTATAAAATGTATTAATTCATAACCTCTTTAGATTATAAATTATATTTTCGGCGTTTAAAAGATTTTGTAAATGAGCTCACCCTTAAAAATTACCATATTAGGCTGTCATTCGGCTACACCAAAAGCCAATGCTTTTCCCACATCTCAGGTAGTAGAGGTGAGGGGTCAGTTAATTTTAGTAGATTGTGGGGAAGGGACTCAAATCAGACTTCGACAAAATAATGTGAAATTTAATCAAATCAAACACATTTTAATTTCACATCTGCATGGTGATCATTTCTACGGATTGATTGGGTTTTTATCTACATTGAGTTTACTGAACAGGCAAAATGCATTAAAAGTCTATGCTCCAAAAGGGGCAAAAGACATTTTGGATATTCAATTGAAATATTCTAAATCTTATTTGAGTTATCCCCTGGAAATTATTGAACTTTCAAGCCCTGAATCTGTTAAAATTATAGACCAGGATAAGTTTTCGGTAAGAACCATTCCACTTGATCACAGGATTTACACCAATGGATTTTTGATTACTGAAAAAGAATCTGATCGAAAACTCAACATTGAGGCTGTTGAGCAGTATCCTATAGACCGAGTGTATTACAGGAAAATTGTAAAAGGCAAAGACATCACTTTAGATAACGGCAAAACAATTCCAAATGAAAAGCTGACTTTTCCACCTAATCCTGTTAAATCTTATGCCTATTGCAGTGACACTGCTTTTAAACCTGATATCGTGGAACTTATTTACGGCGCAACAGCATTGTACCACGAATCTACATTTTTGGAAATTCACGAGGATTTATGTGTAAAAACAAAACACTCCACCGCTCGACAGGCCAGTATTATTGCTTTAAAAGCCAAAGTAGGTCATCTGATATTAGGCCATTATTCAGGACGATATAAAAATTTAAACGATTTTAAAACAGAAGCTGAAGCCCTTTTTGATCCCGTGTCTTTGGCGCAAACTGGAAAAACGTTTTCTTTTTAAAATACCGAATTGATAATTTGAAGATTTGACAATTTGAAGATTTGACAATTTGAAGATTTGACAATTTGAAGATTTGAAAATACATGGCCTAATAATACGACTTTTGCAGTATTTGTCAGTGTTGTATTGAATTAATGTAATAATCTAATAATGTAATAATGTAATAATGTACCAATTAATCAACAATGCCACAGCAAACATAGGATCAATTTGAAGATTTGATAATGTAGTGTGATTTACTTATTACCTAATAATCGCAAACCATAATTTTACTAATCTCAATACTTTTTTTACACCTTAAGTGCCTGACTTTTGTTTAAAAAGGCTACTTTATGTTAAAATATTAACAGTTAGTGATACAAAATCC
>Ga0209931_1000338_pt1 | contig 28438 bp, 20 predicted proteins | sample SalPonR1_B_D1_MG_FD_185697 | JGI IMG/M metagenome (GOLD analysis project Ga0209931, IMG submission 185697) | Salt pond soil microbial communities from South San Francisco under conditions of wetland restoration - Salt Pond MetaG R1_B_D1_MG... ...
TGCAAATATATCAATGAAATAAGGTCAAATTTATGGTTTGTTTCGAAATCTAAAACAGAGCATATATCATATTGAATGTTAACATTCAATTTTTGTGCAAATTTCAATGCTTTGTCTCTGGCGACATTGCTTGAATCAAAAGCATATACTTTCCATCCTGATTGTGCAGCATATACTGAATTTCGGCCTTCACCATCACCTGGCAGTAAAATTTTACCCGGTTTATTTTGTTGGATAAAATTCTTTAAAAATTGATTTGGTTCAGTACCATAAATATATTCAGGCCGATTATATCTTTCATCCCATGGATTGAGCATATTATCCATTTTCATTTTCAGAAGTAACAGTCTCTACATTTTTTTGTTCAATCTCTTCAGTTTTTGTTTCTTCTGATTTTTTTTGCTCATCACTTTCGTTTTGTTCAATAGATTCTTCTTGATTTTGCTCATTTTCTTTCTCCAGAAGTTCTTGTTTTAACCTTTCTTCTTCGGCAGCTTGTGCCTCTTCAAAAATCCTCATATTACGTAAGAACTGAGCCAAATTCTGATCGGTTGCCACAATATAACGGTAAGGAGTTTCACCACGTTTTGTCCTTAATTTTCGTTTACGTCTTTTTATTTCCTTTATCGCATCTAAAAATTTATCATTATTAGATAGTGTTTGCATTACCCCTCGCGTATAAGAAAAATAATAATAATGGTTATTGGGGAGTTTAAAGTAAAATTTCATGATATCCCCGCTTCGGCGTTTTAACAACTGAAAATAGCCCTCCACATATTTATTCACCGGTTTATTGTTAATCGTTGCTATACCAATTTTACCATAATTAAGATAAGAACCTAACTCGGTAAACCATTTCAATTTTAAATTACCCAAAAGCAGGGTATGCTGAGTAGATTTTGGGATTTTTGCCTCGTTGGCATAAAGAGTTATCTGATTGTTAAATTCGTTATAATCATGAGCACCAACAATTTCCGTTAAATACTTTTCAAAAAAAGTAGAGGTTATACTCATCTCATCAAGATTTTCCTGTGCATTAATATCTTGCAGCAACGAATCTAAAGCTGCATCAGAGAAGAACAAATCAATAGGGAATAGCAAGTCCAACTTAATCTCATTATTTTCTAATTTATGACTAAATGAACCTGCGGGATTAAATTTTATTTGACCCAGGTTAATGCCTAAATTAATTAATCCTTCGCCATGATACAAACAAAAACTTCTTTGTAAATCAATAAGGCTTCCTGTTGTGTCCGGATTTAAGAATTTTGACCGGTCAGTAATAATATATTTATTAGCATTTTTGTTATAATGCAAGTATCCAAAGGCTGAAACAATTGGTTCATCGTTAGGATCACGCCGTTGCGATAAAAAGGTGGTATATATATGCGATGAATCTTTTGTAATAAAAGGAGATGAATATAAACCTCTTCCGGTAGTGCTGTTTAATCCCTTAGGAACCGGGATATAAATACTATCTGGATTAATCTCTGATTCGAAATAAGCTAGTTCTTTTGGAATAAGTGGGCAATCATGCTCTATTTTAACGCCCCCTTTAAAGGTTAAAAATTGTTGGGATGCCCGAAGTTCAACGTCTCCATTGTAATGATAAACAGGGCTAAGAGTGAAATTTTCTTTTTCATCTATTCTTCCGGTAGCTCTGGTTTGTAAAGAAGTATCTACAAATATATTCGTAAAATGAATAATTTGTGTTTCTTTATTCTCATCAATATAATCGTAATCACCCGAACCGGTATAATTATTTCTGGCTTTAAGATCTAGTTTTGCTTTATAAATTTTATGATATTTAGATGTTGTATTGGCAATAATTTCGGCATCAAATAAGGTTTTCATTTTTGCCTGATGGCCAATGGTAACATCTCCTTCATGAGGATAAATATTTGCATCGGCTACTTTTATATAATCAACCTCTGTAGCATTTATCGTACTATCTTTTAACCTATAAATGGCTTTTGTAGAAGCAAAACGTAAAGAATCCTGGCTGCGATGAATGGACATATATAAAGCACCGGGTAAGTTATCGTCTTTTAATTCTGCCAGTTTTTTAATTTCATCCGAAGCTAAAGAATCTACCTGAGGGCTCGATTCTATAGCGATCTCATCTTTCACCATATCCCAATTAAATTGATCGAGATAACTGACATATAAATTTTTAGGAAATTGAGCTATTGTAAATGATTCATTAGAATTAAAATCGCCCGACTGAGTAGTAAAATTTACTTCTCCATTTAAATTCTCTGTAATAAAATTAAAATCATTTTTATCGATTGATTTTAAATTAAAACTTGTAGTATCGGAGTTAAAAGCATTTGCCTCAAAATTAAACTGTTTAGATTTTAATGTTGCTTTTTCCAAATTCATTGTCCCACGTCCAACCAGTCCAATAGGTTTTAATGTTAATGACCCTGAGAAATTTGTTTCAGGATTATACATCTGAAAGGGTTTATTCGTTTGATCAGCATACATAACATCTTGATAGGGATACCATTTAATATCAATTTCGTTTGCTTCAAGATTAGGATATTCAATTCCCGATTTACGCTGAGCTATGGTAAAATCATGTGCATGAATTTTTGTAGAATCCGGATAAAACATTATACTATCGGTTTTTACCGTTGAAGTAAGATATTCCAGCGTACCAGCGCCTCTTAGCCCTCGGTTACTTAAATCAATAATATTATAATATTTCCCTTTTCCCTCGTAAAGAGGAAATCCATCTGGTGGTGTTTTTCTTAAAAAACCCAATGAATAATCAGGACGCATATAAACAGCATCATCAAAAGGGGGAAAAATATTTGCTGAATAAAAACGTCCATCAAAATGCAATCCTTTGGTGGTAAAATTATCTAAACTATCAATAGTAAAGGGCTCTAACTGAAAATAAAAGTTGTCTCTTTTGTAAACTCCTTTCTGAATAGAATAATCGTCATAATAAATAAATGAATTTTCATGGCTATTAAAAACAGGATATTCAGGATAGTTCTGTAATCCTGATTTGTTCTGTGGGTGATCGATGAGCAGGTTCCCTGTAACATTCTCTATTCTATTTTTAACATTTGCTAAAATAGCTTTATTGTATAAATCGTATTCTTCTGTTTTTACCTGTATACTTAGAGAATCGATATTATTCAAATTAATTTTAAAGGTATCATATTCAAAATAAAAATCATTGCCATAAAAAGAAAATAAACCGGCATCAACTATTCCACCAAAGCTAAAATCCCTGTTTTTTTTCATTACAATTTGTCTGTTATGTGGATAAATAGCTACATTTTGCGAGTCGGAAAGAAAAATCCTGGGGACACCATTTATTATTAAATCTTTAGTTGATAAGTCGATTATCCCATTGTGTTCTAATCCACTAGTAGTTGAATTAAATTTCATTACATCATAATCAATTCGTCCAAACCTTGCATCAACAAATTCGTAAAGTTTTGTATTAATTGTGGCTATATCATTATCTGTATCGTAAAATAAAAATCCATCAACACTTAAAAACATCAACATTTGTTTAATTTGATATACGTCATAACTTAAATAATGAGCTAAATTAGTTCCTGTAAATGTTTGTGATTTTATTTTTTCGGCATATCGTTTTATGGCTAATAACGGATGGAAATCATCTCTCAGCATAATTCGTTCAAATTCGATTAAATTGTAAAAGTTTGATGATGTGAAGGTTGCATTTCCAATATCCCCTCCTCGTTTTTTTGTCAAATAAATTTTATCATCATCAATATTCCAACGCAAGCGTTCAAAGCTCATTGACATTTCATGGAAAGAGTCATAATAGGGACTTTTAGAAACAATTCGGTCGGATGGAGATAAGGATAATTCCTTTTCGTTTGCAAGAAAAGAAAACATAATTCCCGGATGATAAATCGAATCGTTATCAAAATTAATCGTAACCTGTGCATCATTTGAAATAACCCTGTTTTTACGAAACATAAAAGTTTCGGAAAAAGCTTTTAATATTGTTTTTTCTTCTTTTTTAATTTTTAAAAAGGCTTCGTTCTCGCTGTCACCAGAACCTAATAAGTTTGCACCCTTCATTGTAAAACCTCCTTCGTAATCAATATCTGGAAATATATCATCTATCTTAAACCGTTTTTGATAGGAATTAAATTCAGGATAAACTGCTCTTTCTGGATTGGTAATATGAATTACCTGATCCGTTAGTTGTCCTAATATGGGTTCCTCAAAATAAAGTTTATTAACAAACATTGTAGAATCAGCTTTAAATCCCGACTTTGTAAGATCTACGGTATAATTATCCAGTTTGGCATAAACTTCATCCCCAATATAACCAGCCCTTTCCCATGTTACAATACCTTCCTTCCCCTTCCATTCATTTTTAACAGGGAAATAAGCTCCATGGGTATTCTCAATAGAAATACTATCATTTTTTATTTTACAATAAAGATCGGTTTGTTCAAAAACAAATTTTAAATTTTGTTCGGTTTCGATACTATAGTTTTTATTCGTAACAAACCAGCTTGTTGCATAAGTTCCATATATACAACTTTGATTAATAAGCGATTTGGTATTATCGAAATAAGCATTAACCAGACGGAGCGGATTTTTTTCATTTTCAAAAAGATAATATAATCCCTTTTCCCAATCGGTATAGTTTTTAAAATCTTCTTCCGATTGATGAAAAATCATTACCAAATCAAAATACTTTGTAAAATGAGGATTCCGTCGAGCTTTATTTTGCAGCATTAAATTACAAACATCTATAAAACGGGTTTTAATTTCATGAGTGAAATAACCTGTATTCCAACGATCAATAAATACATCCAGGCTATCCTCTTCTTGTTCGGAAATATTTCGTTTGACAAACTCTTCGAATTGTTCAATAAATTGCGCTGTATCAGTACTAAATTCTTTTAAATCTTGTGCTGATAAAGAAAAAAATGTAGTGAAATAAAGAACAAGAATGAGTATTATTTTGATCGATATCTTTTTCATTACACTCAGGTTTTAATTAAAGTTTGTAAAATAATGCAGCTACCCAGTTGTGTTTTTCTTTGTGCGATTTATATTTCAGCTGATGACTTTCAGCTTCCTCTTTAATCATGGGTAAATCAAGGTCGTATAATCCACTTAATAATAAGATTCCCTCCTTTTTTAATACCCGGGCATACTTAGGTATATCATCTATTAATATATTTCGGTTAATATTTGCAAGGATAATATCAAATTTCTGGTCTACAAGCAAAGATGTATCTCCCTGTAAAACATGAATATCATTGCAATTATTTTTTTCAATATTTTCAAGTGTATTGGTATAAGCCCATTCATCCACATCAATTGCCGTTACTCCTTTTGCTCCTTTTAATTTTGCAAAAATGGCAAGAACACCTGTTCCGCATCCCATATCTAACACCGTTTGATTTTTAAAATCAAGCTTAAGCATGGTTTTTAACATCAAATAAGTTGTTTCATGATGTCCGGTTCCAAACGACATTTTAGGCTCAATAATAATTTCATATTGTAATTTTGGTATTCCTTTATGAAAAGGAGCCCTTATAACACACTGATTATCTATAATAATTGGACAAAAACTTTTTTCCCAAACCTGATTCCAATTTTGTGTTTCAATCACCTTCCAGGAATAATCAATTGTACAGTTAGGTAAAGTATTAACTTGCAATTTTTTAACAGCATCAAAATCAAAAAACTTTTCTAAGATATACGCTTTTAATCCCTCTTCTTCCTCATCATAACTCTCGTAACCAAGTTCGTTCAATTCGGCAATAAGTATTTCAATGACTGCTTCAGGATTTTCAGCTTCCACCTGGCAATTTAATTCAATATAATCCATTATAATATTTAAAAAGACTTAGCTATTTCTATAAAATCATCGGCTTTAAGGGAGGCTCCACCAATTAATCCTCCGTCAACATCGGGGTTGGCAAACAGTTCTTCTGCATTCGAAGGTTTACAACTTCCACCATACAAAATAGATATATCATTGGCTATTTGTGAACCGTATGAATTTCTGATTTTTTCCCGAATAAAAAGATGCATCTCCTGCGCTTGTTCGGGGGTAGCTGTTTTTCCCGTACCAATTGCCCAAACTGGTTCATAAGCAATAACAATGTTTTTCATATTATCGGCATCAATTCCCTCAAACATCTCTTTTATTTGCTTATTTACTACTTGGAAATGTTCTTCCTTTTCTCTTTCTTCAAACACTTCGCCACAACATGCAATAGGTTTAAGGCCAATTTCTAAATTAAGTTTAATCTTTTCATTAATTATTTCATTCGTTTCTTTGAAATATTTACGTCGTTCAGAGTGCCCTAAAATAACATATTCTGTTCCTATTGATTTAAGCATTGAAACAGATATTTCTCCGGTATAAGCTCCTTCTTTATAATTTGAACAGTTTTGAACTCCCAGTTTCACGGCCGAATCTTTTATTATTTTAGAAGCTTCAGCGGTAAGGATAAATGGCGGTGCAATAATCAATTCAACATTTTTTACTACATCTGACTGATTAACAATCTGTTGAATTAGCTCAACACCTTCTGGGAAGGTTTTATTCATTTTCCAATTTCCTGCAACAATATTTTTTCTCATGATTAAATAATTTTTTGAGTTGATATTTACTCAAAAATAAAAAATTAAAAGGTTAATTAATTTAATAAATCAAAAAAGTTTTTAATTACTTATGCGCACTCTGGGGTCTAATATGCCATAAACAATATCAACCAATGTATTAATAATGATAAAAATTAATGAAATGGTGAGAATACATCCTAATACAACCGGAAAATCGTATTGATTCAATGCATCGACAATAATAAAACCAAGTCCTTTCCATCCAAAAATATATTCAACAAAAACAACCCCTGTCATTAACGAGGCAAACCATCCGGAGATTGCAGTAATAACAGGATTAAGCGAGTTCCTTAATGCATGTTTCCAAATAATTCTGGAGAACCTCAGCCCTTTCGCTTTTGCTGTCCGAATATAATCCTGGGATAATACATCCAGCAATGAATTACGCGACAATTGAATAACAATAGCTAATGGCCTAATTCCCAAAGTTAATGCCGGAAGGATTAAATTTTTTAATTGCAAGTGCATTCCATTACCTAAATCATCAATCTCATAAATATTTCCGGTAAGGTTTAGCCCTGTAATATCAGCTAACAAAAAAGCAAAAATCCATCCGATGATTATGGCGGCAAAAAATGAAGGAAGCGACATGCCAAAAGCAGAAAAAAATAAGGATAAGCGATCGAAAACAGTATCTTTTTTTAGGGCAGCTATGATTCCGATAAACAAACCAAGAAATGTTGCAAAAACAATAGAAGCAATGGCCAATATAAAGGTATTAGGTAAGGTTTCGCTAATAATTGCAGAAACTTGTTTTTTACTTTGGTATGAGCGACGTAAATATGGTTTTTTCAGCACTAAAGTATATTTCTTATGAATCGTAAAAATAGAGTGATAAGGAGAATATTTTTCTGGATCAAGATAAAAATAACTGGCTTCATTTTTTGCATGATGTACCGAAACAGGAGAAAGATCATTGATATATTTTACATACTGCATCCCTACCGAACGATCTAAACCTAATTCTTTACGGATAGATTCAACGGTAGAGATATCCGTTCGTTGCCCTAACATCATTTGAGCAGGATCGCCGGGCAAAACATTAAACAAGAAAAAAATAACGGTAATAACACCCCACAATATTAGCAGGGCGTATAAAAACCGTTTCATTAAAAAATTTAACACAAATTTTTTCTTATCGTTAATTTTCGGCTAAAACTTCTTTCTCAGGATTCTTAAGTTCTTTTTTATATTTATCATTGTTAAGATACAAATGCTCTATTTCTTCTATAGTTGGAATATTTCGATGATGCCATTTATCCAAAATCGTTCCTTGTTTCAATAAAACAATTCCAGGATTTGCCCGCACAATAGTCTTCAAGGTAATTTCATCGGTAGCATAAAACATATATTGCGCATTGGTTTTTTCGCTAAAATCCTGAATAACCGATTCAACAGATGCTGTAAGGCAAATAAAGTTGCATTTGCCCGACTCTTTACAATAAGCGGCAAGTTCATTAATTTGATCTATATTCTTAACACTTGTTTCGTTTAAGTTGTATGCAATCATCAAGAAATTAAATTTAGGGTCGTTTAAAACGATATCCGTTATATCGTTTCCACTGGATGTTTGAATAGTAAAATCATGAATAGGTGGTACATAACCCTCATTAATCAACACATTCTGTGTTTCAACCCATTGCCAGGTAGAATCTGGCAGGTTATCCAACGTAAACTCTTTTACTTTCCCATTTTTCTGATAAAGCAAAATTGTTTCATATTCAGCTTTTGGCGCATCTTCCGGAATAATAATCTTTTCAGGGATATGGGTTCCAATAGTATAAGGCCTGAAATCGAGTATGGGTAAATTAAAATAGCAGTATAAAGAAAGCGATACACTAAAAATAAATGGTATTAATAGTACCAGCCATTGATTTAGGTTTTTCCAATGCACTTCATATTTATGTCGATGAACAAAAACAATCAGGGTAAAAATCATTAATACCACATTTTTCCAAAATGTTTCCCAGTTCGTCATAATAATAGCATCGCCAAAACAACCACAATCGGATACAGGATTAAAGATTGCCAGGAACAAAGTAAGAATGGTAAAAAAACTCATAAACAAAAGAGTTACCCAGGCGGTTATTTTTCGTTTTGTGGCAAAAAGTAAGGAAAATCCAAGAACAAATTCTAATGTACTTAATAAAATAGCCAATGGTAAAGCAATTAACGATAAAAATTCTAATCCAAAAGCAGTAAAATAATCATTAAACTTATACATCGATCCTAAGGGATCTACCGCTTTAACAAATCCAGAAAAAATAAATACAACACCTAAAATTATTCGGCTATAATGATTAAGTTTCTTCATTTTATTATTACAATTTTTATACGTTATTAAATAATATTTTCTTTTTTTAGCAAATCAATTAATTTTTCAAAAATTATATTTTGATCCGGCATAATCCCATTTTTGTCGGCACATTCTATTATTCTCAATTGAGGATCGTTATTTGCTTCACGCAAATAGATATTTCTTACTTCATTTTGAAAATCTATATTTTTTTCATGAATATCCTCTTTGCCATTCAGGTAATTTCGTTCGTTTCCTTGTCGTCGTTTTGTTAAATTTCGTTTCGTAAATTCAAATGGCACATCCAAAAATATATTCAAATCAGGAAATGGAATATGATAATAATCATACTCTAAGTCTTTAATCCACTCACTTAATTCAACTTTTTCTTTTTCTGATTTTAATTTTGCACACTGAAAAGCAATATTTGAATAAACATAACGATCAACAATTACAAGTTTATCCTGTTGTAACCATTGATTAATAGTTTCCTTGGCATCGTTCCGATCGCCTGCATAAATCAGAGCAATCAAATAAGGGTTAACCGACTCCATGTTTCCCAGTTCTCCTCGCAAGAATCGAGCAATTAAATCGCCGTAAATTCTGGAGTCCGTTCGCGGGAAATGAAGATATTCATAATCAATATGATGCTGTTCAAGATATTTTTTCAGATTTTTGATTTGTGTTGACTTTCCCGATCCGTCTAATCCTTCAATAACAATAAATTTCATATTTTCAATATTCTGATTTACCGATTTAGTGCTGTTTTAAAACGCTTAAAATTTATTACATTTGTTGAGTTATAAAAACCCAACCATAGTTTAAAAATGCAGGCTAAAGATACATTTTTTTCAAGAAAATTAACCATCAATTGCGGAGGGGAATTATTGGATTTATCAAATCCTCGAATTATGGGCATATTAAATATTACCTTAGACTCTTTTTATGATGGAGGAAAATATACCTCGCACACCCAAATCATTGATCAAGTACAACAGATGATCAATGAAGGGTGCGATATTTTAGATATAGGAGCTTACTCATCAAGGCCGGGGGCAAAAGATATTTCTGAGAAAGAAGAAATTAATCGTTTAACTCCCATTATAGAACTAATAAAAAAACATTTTCCGGATATCATCCTATCTATTGATACTTTTAGAGCTGTAGTAGCTGAATATGTTATTCAAAATTTTAATATAGAAATTATTAATGATATTTCAGCGGGAGATATGGATTCTAAGATGTTTGAGGTTATTGCCAAACATCAGGTACCTTACATTATGATGCACATGCAAGGCACTCCGCAAAATATGCAGAATAATCCAAAATATGAAAATGTAGTAAAAGAGGTTATCCGTTATTTTGCTAAAAAAGTGGATCATTTAAAACTTTTGGGGGTTAATGATCTAATTCTTGATCCTGGTTTTGGTTTTGGGAAAACAATAGATCATAACTATCAATTATTAAAACACCTTAATGATTTTAAAATTTTTGAATTACCCATACTGGCAGGTTTATCAAGAAAATCAATGATTTATAAATACTTAAACCATTCACCCAACGAAGCACTCAATGGTACCAGTATTTTAAATACATTAGCCTTATTAGGTGGAGCTAATATTTTACGAGTCCATGATGTTAAGGAAGCAAAAGAGACCATTCTGTTGACCCAAAAATATTTAGCTGCAGAAGTAGATAATTGGCACGATTGATTTTTATTTTATTACATTTGTTATAATTAATTTTTGGCACTTGGTTTATTTATGATTACAACATTTATTACCATACGATTTTTAGATATTCTCGATATACTTTTGGTAGCTTTCCTTTTATACCAGATTTATAACCTGATCCGCGGAACCACTGCAATGAATATTTTTATCGGTATTTTTTCCCTTTACCTTTTATGGCTTTTGGTAAAAGCCTTAAATATGCAGCTATTGAGTAGTATCCTTGGGCAGGTTATTGGTGTTGGTGTTATTGCTTTAATCATTGTTTTTCAACAAGAAATAAGAAGATTCTTGCTGATCATCAGCACACGATATATTACCAACCGAAAATTTTCTTTAGAAAATTTATTTTCATTTGGCAACAACAAAACTTCAACAATTGATATTAATTCTATTGTGAATGCATGCTCTAATATGTCAGCATTTAAAACCGGAGCTTTAATTGTTATCTCTAAAAAATCAGATTTAATGAGTTTTATTAAAACCGGAGATACCATAAATGCAGATACTTCGAGTCGTTTATTAGAAAGTATATTTTTTAAAAATAGTCCTTTACATGATGGGGCAGCAATAATTAAAAATGACAAAATAATTGCTGCACGTTGCGTATTGCCCATTACCGAAAGAATAGATCTCCCGCCTCAATTTGGAATGCGACACAGGGCCGCTATAGGTATTGCTGAAAAAACAGATACTGTTGTGATTATTGTTTCGGAAGAAACCGGAGCGATTTCTTTTGCCAAACATGACGATATAGAAACAAATATTGGCCCTAACAGATTAAGACAACTCCTCGAAAATGAGTTTATTGATTAAAAATCTCCCAAAACTTTAATTTATTTACAATGAACCTTAAAGATATTTTGGAATATACAATTATAAGAACCGACAGTTTCAACATTACGATATATAACCTTATAGCTACAATTCTGATATTACTTATAACCCGAATTATTATAGGAATTATTCATAAAATTTTTAAACGTAAAATTTACACCAATAAAAACATTGAATTTGGTAAAAGCAATACTATTTATCAGCTTATAAAATATATTTTATGGACTATCGCTATTATATTAAGCCTTGAAACGATTGGTATTAAAATTACTTTTTTTTTAGCGGGTTCAGCTGCCTTATTAGTTGGTTTAGGATTTGGGTTACAACAAATTTTTAGAGATATAGTATCCGGGCTTTTTATATTGTTCGAAGGGAATTTAAAAGTAAACGATATTGTCGAACTTGATGATGAAATTGGGAAAGTTAAAGAAATTGGTTTCCGAACAACTAAAATAGAAAGCAGAGATAATATTATTCTGGTTATACCCAACTCAAAATTTATCGACGGAAAAGTAATTAACTGGAGTCATATTCAGAAACGTACCCGATTTCATGTACAGGTAGGTGTAGCATATGGTTCAGATGTTGAACTTGTAGCAAAAGTTCTTACCGAATGTGCAATCAATCATCCTGATGTAACAAAAACACCCAAACCATTTGTACGATTTTTTGATTTTGGAGATTCATCACTTAATTTTCAGCTTTTTTTCTGGACAGACAGAGCTTTTGAGGTTGAAAATATAAAAAGCGACCTCCGATTTACTATTGATAAAAACTTCAGAAAAAATAAAATTCAGATTCCTTTCCCTCAACACGATGTGCATATTATTCCTAATAAAGAAAGTTAAAGGTAAAAATTATTCATTGGGTTAAAAAGAAAGTCGTTTATAAAAATATTTTATATATCTCTTAACCGCTTTCCTTTCTATTTTTCTTTTTCAATTTAGAAAAATCTGCTTTTTTTTCTTCCTTATTTAAAAGGCGTTCAATATTCTTTTGATGAGTAAACAACATTAATACAGCCATTATTAAAGAAAAAATAACCAGCGATGAAGTCGTCTCTTTAAATACTACAATAATCAGTACTGGAAATGACAGTCCTGAAATCATTGAGCTTAAAGAAACATATCGGGTAATAACTAAGGTCAAAACAAAAATACCAGCCATTATCAGGGTTGGATAAAAACTAATTGCACAGATCACACCAAAAAGTGTTGCCACGCCTTTTCCACCTCTAAATCCGGCATAGATAGGAAAAATATGTCCCAACATAGCAGCAATACCTAACAATAATTGTATATTAATATAATCACCACTATCGGGAATATAATAATCGGTTAAGTAGATTAAATTAACAGCCAAAAATCCTTTTAAAATATCAACAATAAATACTACAATTCCAGCTTTAGTACCAAGCACTCTAAAAGTATTGGTTGCTCCGGCATTACCACTTCCATAATCTCTAATATCAATATTAAAAAAAGATCTGCTGATCCAAATTGATGTAGGTATAGAACCAAGTAAGTAAGCTAAAATTGTAATAAGGATGTTTACTACAATATGCATAGTTTTTATTTTATATTAGCAACGCAAAATAACAAATATTTTTATAAGCATCAAAGTTTGGTTAATTGCCAGCATTCTATAATAAAGATTAATCCTCTTTAATATTTTATTTTAAAGAGGATTAAGGAATATTATTATGCTATCGTTTTTTATTTACCCGGACATTTGTTTTTAACACTTTCTTTAATATTTTTATCTCCATAGGCTTCATCAAAAGCTGCACTAAATTTATTAGCTAACCGGGAAGCTGTAAGCTTATACTCATCTTTGTTTACCCAGGTATTTATAGGTGTTAAAATTTTATCGGGTACTCCTGTACATTTTTTAGGAACATTCAAATGGAACAATTCATCGTAGAGGTAATCTACATTTTCTAAATCACCATTTAATGCTGCGTTTACCATGGCACGTGTTAACTTAAGGTCAATTCTTTTACCTACTCCATATGCTCCTCCAGACCAGCCAGTATTTACCAAATAAACTTTTGTATTGAATTGCTGCATTTTTTCACCCAGCATAGATGAATAGAACTCTGGATTTAAAGGCATAAAAGGTTGTCCAAAAAAACGAGAGAACGTAGCCTGTGGCTCAGTAACACCTGTTTCAGTTCCTGCCAGCTTGCTGGTATATCCCATTAAAAACCAAAGTCTTGCCTGATCAGTATCTAATTTAGATATAGGAGGTAAAACACCATATGCATCAGCCGTTAAAAATAATATCGTTTTGGGATGTCCTGAAATAGATGATTCTTTAATTTTTTTTAAGGAGGTAAGTAAATAGGACGCCCTTGAATTTTCAGTTATACGAGTATCGAAAAAGTCAAAAACTCCATTCGGGTAAACCATGGCATTTTCAACAATAGCGCCATGAGTTAACGGGTCTTCTTTGTGCATTACGGCATCGTAAATTTCGGGTTCTTTTTCAGCGCTAATGTCAATCATTTTGGCATAACAACCATTTTCAAAATTAAAAATACCATCATGGCTCCAACCGTGTTCATCGTCTCCCAATAATAATCTTTCCGGATCTGCGGATAAAGTAGTTTTTCCTGTACCCGATAAGCCAAGCAGCAAAGCAGATTTTCCATCTTTAGCCTCATTGGCTGAACAATGCAATGGAAGTACACCTTCAAAAGGCAGGTAATAATTCATTACCGTAAACATTAATTTTTTCACACTTCCTAAATAAGCAGAGCCAACAATAACACCCAACCGACGGTCATAATCCATAATCACTGCAATATCAGATGTATCTCCATTGGGTAATGTGCGCAATAGCCCTTTATACCTATTTTTATCAAGTTTGTTATACGGTAGGCTTAAAAAATTAAAACCATGGTCGGCAAAAACACTATTTTCAATTTCTGCTGGCACTGGTCGAAACATATTATCGGTAAACAATGCTGTTAAAGCTTCACTTGTGATTGTTTTTACGGGAAGCGCATATTTAGCGTCAGCACCAATTACCCTATCGGTACAATATATTCTTTTATTTTCTTTCAAGATATCCATGGCATCTGAAAATACCATATCAAATACTTCTTCGCTGATTGGAATATTATTGGGTGAATTCCAATCGATATTTTTTTCGCTTTCAGCTCTTTTAACAATATAGGTATCTTTAGGACTTCGTCCTGTAGATTCTGGAGGTGTCCATGTAGCTAAGGCTCCATTTTTTGAAATAATAGCTTCTCGGTTTTCGATTACATGTTGAATTAATTCTTTTCTTTCAAGATTTGCTAATACATTATTATGCCTTTCAATAATGTCAATTAAAGAACGGTGAAATAAAGATTTTAAATTTTTTTTCATGATTAAATTTCAATTGCTGTTGTTATCTTTTTTATTTAAACCTCAAAGTTAATAATTTATTCATATTTAAACATACACCTCCATAAGTATTTACCCTTAATACAAATCAATCCTGATTAAATTGCAAAACCATTTTATAAAGTAACATATATAATTATTTAACTATTAAAATAGCATTTCTATATTAAATTGATTATTTTACACAATTATTTGCTTTTATAATATTGAAAATTATTTATCTTTTAGTTAATAAATCAAAAATAAGTATAATGGCTTGGTACACCCACAACAAACAACCTTCTGTTCAGCAATCAAAAAAAGAAATTTTTATAAAATGCAAAAAATGTCAATCGCATATTTATTATAAAGAGTGGTTAAATAATCTAAATGTTTGTCCAAATTGTAATTATCATGGAAGTATAACATCTCACGAACGTATTTCTTTACTCTTTGATAAACATACTTTTCAGGAACTATTTGCTTATATCAGCTCGTTTGATTCGTTAGGTTTTAACGATTTAAAAGGAAGTTATGCTGATAAAATTAAAGTTACAAAAACAAAAACAGGCATTAATGAGGCTGTTATTACGGGAACTGGTAAGATGAATGGAACAGAAGTTGTAATGGCGATAATGGATTTTAGATTTTTAGGAGGGAGCTTAGGTAGTGCCACAGGAGAAAAGATTCTTCAAGCTTCAAACTACGCATATAAAAATCAAATTCCCTATATCATTATCTCAGCATCGGGTGGTGCCCGGATGCAGGAAGGAACATTATCGCTTATGCAAATGGCTAAAACCTGTGCGGGAATATCGAGGTTAAATCAAAAAAACATACCCTTTATTTCTGTATTAACAAACCCTACTACAGGAGGAGTTACAGCCAGTTATGCAATGATGGGCGATATTAATATTGCCGAACCCGGAGCAATGATAGGCTTTGCCGGAAGAAGGGTCATTGAACAAACCATTGGACAAAAATTGCCAGAAGATTTTCAAACTGCCGAATATTTGCTTAAACATGGATTTATTGATTCTATTGTAAACAGAAAAGATTTAAAAAAGTTTTTAAGCAGTGTTTTGAATTACTATAATCGATAATTACAACCTTATTAATTAAACTTTAAATTTTTCATTGAAGGAAGAATCCTATGGTACCAAAGAATAATCATCCAACGAAAAAAAAGAATCAACCCAAAGAAAAAAATTTAACTCCCTGGGAGATTGTACAAATCAGCCGGCATCCCAAACGACCTGTTTTACAGGATTATCTTTCGCTTATGTTCACAAATTTTATAGAACTCCATGGCGATCGATATTTTGCTGATGATAAAGCTATGATCGGAGGTTTTGCTCAAATTTCTGATCAAAAAGTAATGGTTATTGGACACAATAAAGGAAAAAACACCACCGACAATATTGATCGAAATTTTGGAATGGCAAAACCGGATGGTTATCGAAAAGCTCTAAGATTAATGAAACTGGCACAAAAATTTAATATTCCCGTAATATCATTTATTGATACCCCGGGAGCATTTCCCGGTCTCGAAGCGGAAGAGCGTGGTCAGGCTGAGGCTATTGCAAAAAATCTAACCGAAATGGCAACTATCGAAGTTCCCATTATTTGTGTTGTTGTTGGCGAAGGAGGTAGCGGAGGTGCATTGGGCATTGGTGTTGGCGATCGTATTTTAATGCTCTCCAATGCGATCTACTCTGTTATTTCACCCGAAGGATGTGCTTCCATTTTGTGGCGTGATGCAAAATTTGCTCCTGATGCTGCTGAAGCACTTAATCTTACAGCGAATGCACTCCTTAAACATGGGTTGATTGATGAAATTATAAACGAACCTGGAGACGGAGCTCATTCCAATCACAAAAAAACAGTTGAGTCCATTCAAAAAGCAATACTCAAAAACCTACAATCATTACAAAAATTATCCACCGAAGAATTATTACAAAAAAGATTTGAAAAATTCTCGGCTATGGGAAATTTTTCTGTTGATAAATAAATTAAAAAGAAAACGGTTATGGCAAAAAAAATATTAAGAATTACAGATACAACATTAAGGGACGGACATCAATCATTGTGGGCAACACGCATGCGTACCGATGATATTTTAAGTATTATTGACACTATTGATGCAGTGGGCTACTACTCACTGGAAGTATGGGGTGGTGCTACTTTTGATGTTTGCTTGCGGTATTTACGAGAAGATCCATGGGAACGTTTACGGCTTATCAAATCAAGGGCTAAAAAAACACCTTTACAGATGCTGCTTCGCGGGCAAAATATTGTCGGCTATAAAAATTACCCGGATGACCTGGTGGAACGATTTGTAGAAAAAGCCCATAAAAATGGAATCGATATTTTTAGAATATTTGATGCTTTAAATGACTCAAGAAATTTACAAACAGCTATAAAAGCGGTAAAAAAAACCGGCGCTCATGCGCAGGGAACACTCTCCTATACTACAAGCCCTGTCCATACCATTGAAAAATATGTAAATGATGCCCGAAAGCAAATTGAACTGGGAATTGACTCCTTATGCATAAAAGATATGGCTGGTTTGTTATCACCCACCAAATCAAAAGAGCTTGTGACTGCACTAAAAGAAAATTTTGATATTCCAATACAAATTCATTGTCATGCGACCAGTGGGATGGCTGAATCAGCTTATCTTGAAGGAGTAAAAGCCAAAGCCGGTGCTGTGGATGGAGCTATTTCATCTATGGCTGGATTTTCGTCACAACCTCCTGTTGAAACCATTCATGCCATTTTTAAAGAAACTGAATTTGATGTTCAGTTAGATTTGGATGCACTTAGAAAGGTAAACAAATATTTTGCAACATTAGCGCCCAAAAGAATTAAAGGCAGAGGCCATGAACCCATTATCGATGCTGAAATTCTGGTACATCAAATTCCTGGTGGAATGATTTCAAATTTTCGTTCGCAATTGGAACAACAAGGTTCAATAGAAAAACTTCCTGAAGCCCTCGAAGAAGTTAGCCGCGTTAGAAAAGATTTAGGATATCCTCCATTAGTTACCCCAACAAGCCAGATTGTAGGCACACAAGCTGTAATGAATGTAATTACAGGGGAACGTTACAAAGTTGTTCCTCAAGAAGTACGAAACTATGTAAAAGGAATGTATGGCAGGCCTCCAGCTCCTATTGATTCTGATTTTATTAAAAAAATCCTGGGAAAAGAAAAACCTATCGACCATCGACCTGCTGATGATTTAAAAGAAATATTACCAACAGCAACAAAAAATATTTCAAATCCCGAATGGATTAAAGATGAAGAAGACATTCTTTCTTATTGTTTATTTCCTGAAATTTCGGTAGAATATTTTAAATGGAGAGCTCATCCTCACGAGCAAAAGCCAAAAACACCTGCTGACATTGAAATAGAAGAACTAAATAACGAAAAAGAACAGCCAAAAGAACAAGTAATTACATCCACAAAACAAGTGAATGAGAACCTTTTGTTAAATGCTGAAGACTTTGAAAGGATGAAAGATTTATTGGAAACAGCTTCGAGTATGCAATTGAATGAATTGAGTATACGAAAAGGTGATTTCCAATTTACGCTGCGTTCAGGAAACGGAAGTGCTAAAGGTCTTGAATTTACTGTACCAGTTGTAGAGCAAAAGAAACCCGAACAACCATCGCAAGAAATAACAACAGCTGTTGAAGATAAAACCGACGAATACAAAGATACTATCAATTCAGTAATGACTGGTACATTTTACAGTGCCCCCGGAGCCGACAAACCTCCTTTTGTTAAAGAAGGCTCTAAAGTAAAAGAAGGCGAAACGATATGCATACTTGAAGCCATGAAACTTTTTAACGAAATTGAAGCTCCTTTTCATTGTAAAATTGTTAAAATCCTTGTTGGAGATGGTACATTAGTGAAAAAAGACCAACCCATAATGGCTATAGAAAAATTATAACTAGAACATTATACCTTTTTATCATAAAAAAATAGCCGCTTCAAAACTGAGCGGCTATTTTATATCTAATAATGATAATGTTTACCTTAAAGCAGCTTGAGCTGCAGCTAATCGTGCAATAGGCACACGGTACGGAGAACAAGAAACATAGTTCATTCCAACTCTGTGACAGAATTCTACAGAAGTTGGTTCACCACCATGCTCGCCACAAATACCTACTTTCAATTCCGGGCGTGTAGCTCTTCCCCTTTCAGTTCCCATCTCTACCAATTGTCCAACACCTTCCTGATCTAATACCTGGAACGGATCATTTTTAAGAATTCCTTTTTTCAAGTAGATAGGTAAGAATTTACCGGCATCGTCACGAGAATAACCAAATCCCATCTGTGTTAAATCGTTTGTACCAAACGAAAAGAATTCAGCTCTTTTTGCTATTTTATCTGCCGTTAAAGCAGCTCTTGGAATCTCAATCATCGTACCTACTAAGTAATCAACTTTAGTTCCTTTTTCTTCAAACACCTTTTCGGCTGTAGAGCGAATGATATCTTCCTGCAATTCGAACTCTTGTTGAGTACCAATCAACGGAACCATAATTTCCGGTTTGGCATCAATTCCTTTTTGTTTCAAGTTAACAGCAGCCTCGATAATTGCACGAGCCTGCATCTCTGTAATTTCAGGATACGTATTGCCCAAACGACAACCACGGTGTCCTAACATTGGGTTAAACTCATGTAAAGCATCTACTTTTCTTTTAACTTCTTCAACGGAAACGCCTAATTCCTTAGCCATTTCTTCCTGGTTCTTTTCATCGTGAGGAACAAACTCATGAAGTGGCGGATCAAGTAATCGAATAGTTACACCGTAACCGGCCATAGCTTCTAAGATACCTTCAAAATCTTCACGTTGGTAAGGCAATAATTTTTCCAGTGCTTTTCTTCTGTCTGTTTCATTTTCAGCCAGGATCATTTCGCGCATAGCTTTAATTCTGGAACCTTCGAAGAACATATGCTCTGTACGGCATAATCCGATACCATGAGCTCCAAAATTATAGGCAGTTTTAGCATCATTCGGTGTATCGGCATTGGTTCGAACATCCATTGTCCTGAATTTGTCAGCCATTTCCATAATAGCACCAAAGTCACCACTTAAATCAGGATTTTTGGTTTTAATTTTACCTTCATATACTTCACCAGTAGAGCCATTTAATGAGATCCAGTCGCCCTCTTTAAATTCTTTACCATCAATTGTCATTACCCTGGTTTTGTAATTGATAGAAATATTCCCGGCTCCTGAAACACAACATTTACCCATACCACGGGCAACAACAGCTGCGTGAGATGTCATACCCCCGCGGGCGGTTAAAATTCCGCGTGCGATATTCATTCCTTCAAGATCCTCGGGAGATGTTTCTATACGAACCAGGATCGATTGCTCGTATTTTTCCGCTTCATCAGCAAAGAAAACAATCTGTCCGGTAGCGGCACCCGGTGATGCGGGTAATCCTTTAGCAATGGTGTTAGCCCCTTTTAATCCTTCTTCTGAGAAAACAGGATGTAACAATTCATCTAATTTGTTAGGTTCCATTCTTAGAATGGCTGTTTTTTCATCAATAACACCTTGTTTTACAAGGTCCATTGCAATTTTTACCATGGCAGCAGCGGTACGCTTACCATTTCGGGTCTGTAGTAACCAAAGTTTACCTTCCTGGATGGTAAACTCAAGGTCTTGCATATCTTTATAATGATCTTCCAGCTTTTGTTGTATCTCGTCCAGCTCTTTATAAATCTCAGGCATTACCTCTTCTAACGAAGGAAATTTAACTTTTCTGTCCTCTTGGGAAACTCCGGCTAATTTAGCCCAACGTTTTGAACCTTCAAAGGTGATTTCCTGTGGTGTACGAACACCAGCAACTACATCTTCTCCCTGTGCATTCACCAAATATTCTCCGTTAAAGATATCTTCACCTGTTCCGGCATTACGGGTAAATGCAACTCCGGTAGCTGACGATTCACCCATATTCCCAAATACCATGGCCTGCACATTAACTGCTGTTCCCCACTCTTCAGGTATCTGGTTTAATGCCCGGTAATAGTTTGCTCTTGGATTATTCCAGCTATCGAATACAGCCATAATAGCTCCCCAAAGCTGGTCCCATGGATTTGAAGGAAAATCATGTCCGGTTTGTTTTTTTACTGCTTCTTTAAATTTTTTCACTAACTCTTTCAAATCATCAATATTAAGCTGAGTATCAAGTTCAACTCCTCTTTTCTCTTTTACTTCTTCAAGAATCGCTTCAAAAGGATCAATATCTTCTTTTGATGCGGGTTTCAATCCCAATACCACATCACCATACATTTGAACAAATCGACGATAGGAGTCCCATGCAAAACGCGGGTTGTTTGTTTTTTTCGTAAGCCCTTCTACAGCATCATCGTTCATTCCCAGATTTAATACCGTATCCATCATACCGGGCATCGATACACGTGCACCAGAACGTACAGAAAGTAATAAAGGATCCACATTGCTTCCGAATTTAGTTCCCATAATTTTTTCTACGTTCTTTATGGCTGCTTCTACATCGGCTTTTAATAGTTCAACGACTTTATCTTTTCCTAATTTGTTGTATTCTGTACATACATCGGTGGTGATTGTAAATCCTGGGGGTACCGGAACACCAATAAGACTCATCTCAGCCAGATTGGCACCTTTTCCTCCCAGAAGGTTTTTCATCTTTGAGTTACCTTCTGCCTTTTTATCTCCAAAAGTATAAACTCTCTTTTCGTTTGACATTTTATCTAATTTTTAATTTATAATTTATTGATAATGACACTTTTAACAAAAATTCTTTGCAAGATACAAATATATCTAAAAATTACCAAATCAACGACTTTTGCATAAAATTTTTAAATGATTTTTTTGAATATTTAAACAACAAACAATTTGTTCGTATTTGTTTAAACAGCTTGAATTTCGTTTTGTTTTTAAATCTTTTCAAAAAATAAATGAATACTGCAAAGGTTTGCGGAAATTAATTTTATACAAAAAAATATTAAATATACATGTGTGTGGTACAAATAAAAAAGCAGATAACACAATATGCTATATGCCTATCTTCAATTAAAAATCATTTAATTTTTCATTAAATACTGATAATCCAGATAGTATAATATTTTTAACGAAATGCTGTTGATCTGCGATGCAGCAAATGTATTCTCCAGATTATCCACAAAATTATTTACTATATCATTGCCATTAGTATATATTGCATTTTTCCAAACTAAAGATAACTCACTTCCCGGTGCAAACCTCCATAAATATTGCATATCAATAGTAAAAGTATTATAATTTAAGTCGGCTGAATTCCCGTACGTATCGTATCCAATGGATGGAGTGAGTTTTCCATTCGGCAATAATTGATAAAAATCAGTATATTCAACCCTACTCCAGTAATGCCGCATTTTAAAACTTAATGAAGCTTTATTGCTAAAAATATAACTGGAGTTAATGGTATTAACCAAGGTTGAACGGTCTCGATTACCTATAATGATAACATCATTTTCATTACTATCTTCATAACTTTCAACATAACCGAATGTATTTAAGCTGTTATTTAAATAAAAATTATAGGTTAACATCCATTTATCGTTAACCCTAAAGCGAGGCCCAATACCATATTCATATCCATACTGATCATCATCTAATGATTGCCATGCTTCGAGGCTAAAAGAAAAGGCCAGTTTTTTGCTATAGTCTGTTGAAATCCAACTTCTAAGAAAATAATTTCGAGGTAATTCTAGTTTCCAACCTTCAACACGCGGTTCAAAAAAATCGTAGCGTTTAAACGGTCTTATATGAGCAAAAATCCCAACAGATAAATGATTTCTGAAAGTAGTATGCGTTCTGGCGCTAATTTCAAAACTTGAGTACTCTCTAGGATTATATAAGCTTGTATGACGAAATGAAATTTGATTCCTCCAGTTTAACACTCGCCAAAAAGGATCTTTTATGTCATATTGCAATTCGAGATCCCAGCTTGATTCATTATTATTTCGAATATACCCCATATCATTTGGGTCATAAGTATCTGATTCAGTGGTATGTTGCAGCTCAAACATGAACCTCCCGCTTGTTTTAGCAATCTCAATATCATACTTATGCCCTAAATTTACACTATCAGTATAGTGTTGACTAACTGCTCCGCTACCGGCAATCTGATATGAGTTTTCTTTATTCATAATACGAAACTCAGTAGCTGTTACATTAGCATTATAGTTTTCTTCAGCATGCAAAACATTGGTATTGGCCAAACTGATGAATGAATTATTTTTTAGCGTTTGATCCAAAACAAACATATTGTAATTAGTAAACCCCTGTGTTCGGTATTTTTTTGTTTCACCGGTAAGGGTATCTTTAATTTCTGCATCAATTGCTCCGGTCATTGCGTTAAAAAACCCAATCCCTAATCCTTTTTTAGTTCGTCCGGATATCTTGGTCGCATTTATTAATTGGGTTTCTAAAGGATTATAATCAACCACCTCATTCGAATCTACATGATTATATACATCGTTTGCATCTTTTGGTCTGCCTCCGATACGGCGGGAGTAAAATATGTTTCCTTTACTAAACAGCTCTGTACCTTCAGTAAAAAACTGACGCTTTTCGGAATATCTAACTTCATAGGGTGAAAGATTTAATACTTCATCATCCGATTGTACCTGTCCAAAATCGGGAATTAGTATCATATCAAGCGTAAAGCTTTGGTTTATTCCCCATTTTAGATCCATCCCTGCATTAAAGTTATTTCCCCATTCATTGGTTTCGCCATTTTTTTCAAGATAGCCTGAAACATAAGGTGTAACGGATAAGCGCAAAGGAGGTCTAACGTCATCAATACCAGACATTTCTCCCATTTGGTTAATTTTTCCCTGTACCTGATTATCAACAAAATTCCATGAGCTCCACTCCCTGTATCGTCTTATACGACGCATAAAGTGAACCCCCCAAACCTGCTTATCTTTCTTTGAAAACCGGAGTGCCGAGTAAGGAATTTTCATTTCAACCGTCCAGCCTTTATCGGTAATTCTTACTTTACTTTCCCAAACAGCATCCCAATTTTTATCACCATGATTACCATTATGTTTAACATCAGATTGGATACCAGATGCAGAAACCATAAACTCTGATGCATTGACTCCATCGTTAAATGTACTAATAACTACCGTAAATAAATCGGCGTTTAATCCGGAATAATCATCACGAACACCTAAATCTTTAAAAATACTATCCGGGTTGTTATCATACATAATTGCAGCAAAATAGATAGCATGATTGTCATATACAATTCTTACCTCAGTTGGTAATGATGGTGTATGTCCGTTGTATGGTTCATATTGAATAAAATCTTTCGCTACAGGTGCATTTAACCATACTTCATCATCAAGTATCCCATCGACTTTTGGCCCATGCTCTACTTTCTTAATCTCTATGGTTTGCTTATTATTGTTCAATGAATATGCTATTGTATTAATAACCAGCAATATACATATACCCAGTATAATCTTCTTTCTCACTCTAATTTTTTTTAAAAGATTCTCGTGATTAAAAGACTTAGATGTCTTAAAAAGGTTTAAAAGAAAAAATTAAAATTCTGAAGTAAAGTGGAATTTTATTTTATCGAATTTTTCCTGAGCCATTTGTAATGCATAGCGCGATTCAGCCATAAATACTTCACGCCCATGCTTATCGATCGCCAATACATTATATTTTCTTTTTCTAAAATCTTCTAATTGTTCTTTATCGTTACTTTCAATCCAGCAAGCTTTATGCATTTGGATCGGTTCATATTTACATTTAGCACCATATTCGTGTTCAAGCCTGAACTGAATAACATCGAACTGGAGTTGTCCAACGGTACCTATAATCTTTCGTCCATTAAATTTATTGGTAAAGAGCTGTGCTACCCCTTCATCCATTAACTGGTTGATACCTTTTGCCAACTGTTTATATTTCAGAGGCTCAGCATTTTCCACGTAACGAAACATTTCCGGAGAAAAGCTTGGCAGTCCTTTAAAATGTATTTTTTCTCCTTCGGTTAGGGTATCCCCGATTTTAAAATTCCCAGTATCATGTATTCCCACAATATCACCGGGATAGGCTTCGTCAATAATCGATTTTTTCTCGGCCATAAAAGCGGTTGGAGAAGGAAATTTCACTTTTTTACCTGCTTTTACGTGCAAATAATTAGTGCTTCGCCGGAAAATCCCCGAACATATCTTAACAAATGCCAACCGGTCGCGATGATTGGGATCCATATTGGCATGAATTTTAAAAACAAAGCCGGTAAATTTATTTTCAAAAGGGTCTATCTCCCTTTCTTCCGCTTTAACAGGAAGTGGATAAGGTGCAATATCCACAAAACAATCCAACAGTTCTTTAACCCCAAAATTATTTAATGCACTCCCGAAAAATACCGGAGCCAAATCGGCTGATAAATAATCCTTAACATCAAACGCAGGATAAACACCCGAAATTAATTCTAACTCTTCGCGTAAGGTTTCCGCATACTCATCACCAATATAATTTTCAAGATCAGGATGATGGATGTCTTTAAATTCAATCGCTTCTTCAACTGTTTGTTTCGATTCGCCACTAAATAAATTAAGTTTTTCACCATATATATTATATACCCCTTTAAAAGTAGGGCCATTACTAATTGGCCAACTTAAAGGGCGAACATGTATTTTTAATTCGTTTTCAATTTCGTCGAGTAATTCAAAAGGATCTTTCCCGCTGCGATCTAATTTATTGATAAAAACCATTACCGGTGTTTGTCGCATACGGCACACTTCCATTAATTTACGGGTTTGCGGCTCCACTCCTTTGGCCGAGTCGATAACAATAATAACACTATCGACAGCGGTTAACGTACGAAAAGTATCTTCGGCAAAATCTTGGTGCCCGGGTGTATCCAGAATATTTATTTTCTTACCCCGGTATTCGAATCCCATAACAGACGTAGCCACGGAAATTCCTCTTTGACGCTCAACCTCCATAAAATCGGAAGTAGCTGTTTTTTTGATTTTATTATTTTTAACCGCTCCTGCCACATGAATAGCTCCCCCAAAAAGCAATAGTTTTTCTGTTAACGTTGTTTTTCCTGCATCAGGGTGGCTTACAATACCAAAAGTTCGTCTTCGCTTAATTTCTTCCTTAAATCCCATAACTATTTACTTAAAATCGAAACTATAAAACTTCGAAGCTGCAAAAATATAAAAAGGAATGGATTTTTTGAATCCAAATAAGTGATAAAATGATTTGTTTTATATAATCTATCAAATGGCAGCTGCAGCATTATTTATTTCTGAATTTTATTTTATTATAACTTTTTTTAACATTTTATTCCCATTAAATGTTTGATCAAAAAAATTATTCTTCCTATGTTTGCTCCGTATTTAACTTATTAAATATTAATGCATTAATTAAGATATTATAATTTTTAATCAATATTTTACCATTATACGTAGTTTATTTACAGAATGATAAGAATTATTATTAATAGTGCATAAATTTTAAATTTTTATATAAATCAAAACCAAATTATTATGTTCAAAATGAAAAAGTTAACCAGTTTATTTTTAACCCTTTTAGTAAGCAGCACATTTGTGTTTGCTCAAGCACCTCAAACACCTCAGGATACAGAAGTTTCTGACAAAGAAATAAAAACATTTGCATCCGCTTTTCAACAGGTACAGGCTCTTGATCAAAAAGCACAACAGGATATGGTAAAAGCTGTACAAGATGAGGGTTTAAGCGTAAAACGATTTAATGAAATCCTTCAGAGTGAAGAGGACCCAACTAAAGATGCAAAGCCTACTGATGAAGAAAAATCACAGTTTGAAAACATAAATCAAAAAATTGGGGCTATTCAACAAAAGGCACAACAATCAATGCAGAAAAAAATTCAAGACGAAGGTTTAAGCATCCAAAGATACCAGGAAATTGCATTCGCTGTTCAAAACAGCCCTGAATTACAGGAAAAATTACAACAACATATGCAAATGCAATAAAAGAAATATTTTTATTAATTAAGATGGCTGCTAATTCAGCTGCGGATTGCAAATCCGATGGTGATGGTTAGCAGCCATTTTTTTGTGAATTTTTTAAATCAGAATAAAATATATGTATATATTTATATCAAATTAAAAAAAACAGACTATGAATAAAATAATCATTTTAGCATCTGCAGTTTTATTAATTGTTACTTCTTGTAATTATAAAGAAAAAAAAGCACAGCAAGAGCAGGAAGCTGATGTAAAAAAATCAACTATGATAAAAAAAGACCAGCCAGTTCCTGAATTTGAGTATATTACATTACAAAACGATACGGTAAATATCAAAGAACATCAGGGGAAGGTGGTTTTTATGAATTTTTTTGCCACATCCTGTCCCATTTGTATTAAAGAACTTCCGTATGTTGAAAGTGAAATTCAGGAGAAATACAAAAACAATGAAAACTTTGAATTGCTTGTGTTTGGCAGAGAGCATAATGCTGACGAAATGGTTACTTTCAAAGAAAAAAATGGGTATACCATGAATTTCATTCCCGACCCGGAAAGAAAAATTTATGTCTTATTTGCAGAAAAATATATACCACGGAACGTCTTGCTGAATAGAGAAGGAAAAATTATATACGAAGCTACCGGATTTAATGATGAAGAACTTTCCAAATTAAAACAAATTATTGAGCAGGAACTAAATCCGTAAAATTTACTTAACCTGTTTAATTGATAAAAAAATACCATAGATTTGGTCTATGTTTTTTTATTCATCGACATTGGAAATAAAAAATTCATTCAACTGTAATCTTTGCAGAGGATTTGATTAAAAAAGTAATAATATGTTTGAAGCCTTTTACAAATCACCTATTGGTTATTTACGCATTGTCTCCAACGAAAGAGATATCATCAGGATTGAATTTAGTGATGTATATTACAAAATGAAAATGATTCCGGCACAAATACAACAATGCATAAACCAATTGGACGAGTATTTTAAAGGAGAGCGGAAAACATTTAATGTAGGGATTAATCCCTCAGGAACTGAATTTCAGGCAAAAATATGGAACTTAATCCAACAAATACCTTATGGAGAAACGGTTTCCTATTTAGACCTTGCCCGTGAATTTGGTGATCTAAAAGCCATCCGGGCCATAGCCTCTGCGAACGGGAAAAATCCAATACCTATTATTATACCATGCCACAGAGTAATTGGCAATGATGGTGGACTTACCGGTTATGCCGGGGGTTTATTAAAAAAGCAATGGCTGCTGGAACATGAGGGTGCTATCCAACAAAAAAGTTTATTTTGGTAATTATCCTTAAAAAAATATTCTTCATTTGGCTATAATCAATATCTATTTACTCCCTGGATAAGTAATTTATATATTCTAAAACACTGTTGTCCGATAAAAATATTTAATCCATTCGGAAACTTTGATTTTACTCAAATTGAGCGATTATTCCCTTCGGTCATGAGCTAAAGGTTTTCGCTCACTGCCTGCCCCGTACACGAAGTGTCGGGGACAAAGAAATTGTAA
>Ga0209931_1000339_pt1 | contig 28393 bp, 24 predicted proteins | sample SalPonR1_B_D1_MG_FD_185697 | JGI IMG/M metagenome (GOLD analysis project Ga0209931, IMG submission 185697) | Salt pond soil microbial communities from South San Francisco under conditions of wetland restoration - Salt Pond MetaG R1_B_D1_MG... ...
AGGCCATTGATATATTAGTAATTGAGAGAAGATTAGCACCAACTATATTATAGCTTTGAAAACTATCTTCATACTTCACCTTATCTAGATATATAAATGGTTTTAATTCTGGAATATCAAGATTGTCTCTAGTACTTTTTCTATAATTATTCAAACCGGAAATTTCAATGGAATAAGGCATATTTCCCGTAACATTCAGTACTTTAACAGACCAATTTATTTCTAATTCTTCTCCGCTTTCAATATAACCTAAATATTTTCGGCTAGCTTCTTTATCAGCAAAGTTTAAACCTGGTGGCAGAGCTAATTCTGTTTTGGCATCAAATAAAGTAGAGCCTCCCACATTGGATAATTTAACATTTAAATCAAATGGATTTGGAGTAATTTTACCTTTTTCTTTTGTTAAAGTTTTATTTAAGTTAATTTCAGCTTGTATCATGGGTGGACCCACAAACTGGATACTTCTTTGTACCTGGTTTGAATCAGTATTGTCTGCTGATACTTTAACAGAGTAAGTCATATTGCCAGGAATTTCTTCTGCAGATTTTCTAACCTGCCAGATAACCTGGGTAGTTTCTCTAGATTGTAAATTTCCAATTTCTTTTATTTCGTCTCCTCCATCAAAGCTATTTGGTAGATTAATTTCTGCTATTACATTTTTAGCTGTTATATCAGATGTGTTTTCAATATATGCGACTACCGGGAAGTATTGATTATTTTGATCATAAGTAAATTCAGAGGGTGATGTAATCCCTAATGCTAACAAGCCAGGTACTACTTCTATACCGCCCAAACCGTAATTGGTAACATATGTTACTTCCTCATCAGGTCCTATAGTTATGGGTTCCCAGACCATAGCAACAGCACTATCGATTTCGTATTCTCCCTTTCGAACAAATTCTTCACCTGGATTGAAGTCAAAATTCCATTGACCATCAGCCAGACTACCCCAATCTGCAAAATATACCTCATTTGGTTCTGTTACTCCAGGGCCTTTAAAAGTTCCCTGGGAAGTTACGGTTGGATTGCTGATACTGTCAAATGCTTGCCAGAAAATAGGTAACTCTTCTTTTAGAAATAAACTATCAGTTGTAATTGCTTGATCGGCTAATCTAAATGGGGCCCCATCATTTTTGCCTAGCATCGTATCAAGCATTATTCTCAAACCGACTTCTTTTATTTGTTCACTATTATTTGTTAAGCGATATTTAATCTGGGCAGTATCATTTAAACCGGTTGTATTACTTTTTACAATAGATAAAATTTGTTCAACTTTAATATTTTCTATGAGTGTACTAGTATATATTTGATTATTTTTAATTACAGGTCCTTCTGTAACCTCCCCATAATTAGCATCTTGACCGGCTCTTCTCTTGGTAGAACCACCAAAAACGTAATTAGTATTATTTATCTGCAAAGTAGTATAAGAGGTCCATGGTTTAGGTCTGCCATAAACCAGAGGCTTACTCTTATCACTGGTTTTCATAGGCGCTCCTCCTGTTGTTTCAATAGCGAAGCGGCCCTTAGCATTATTATCTTGATTGGTGAAAATTACTATATATTTATTACCCAATCTTAGATTATTATTTTCATCAACCTCTGTAAAAAGATCAGATTGTGCTGAAATTACAGCGTTAATAAACAAAAATGAGCTAAGTAAAATTATAATGAATATTAAAACCTGTCTTTTTTTCAATTATGAAACCTCCCATGCTGAGTTAGAGAAAGTTAACTTTACCTATTTCAATATTAACATTCGGGTTTCCATTTTCATCTATATTAAAAACCACAGTTACTTCAAGTTGATATCTTTGTTTGTAGCTTTTAAATTCCCATCCTTTTTCTAGAGTTAGTTTAGCGTTTCTATCCATACTATCTATATTACTTGAATTAGTAATAACTATATTTTCTAGTTTGCCATCCTGATTAATCTTAAGATTTAAGCTTACTTTTCCACTTTGGGCCTCACTAACCAGGTACTTTGGATAAACTGGTTTGGGTGATAATCCAATAAGCTCACCTGCAGTAGGTGGTGGTGGAGGTGCTGGTTCAGGCTCAGGTTCAGGTTCAGGTTCAGGCTCAGGTTCAGGTTTTTCATTACTGGTTTCTTCTTTTTTAACTTCAATTTCGGTGTCACTTTCTTCACTTGTTATTATATTTTGATCCTGTTGAGTTTCTGTTTGCTGAACTTCTTCTGTATATTCGTTTTCCTGAGCAATTTCTATATTTTCATCACTAGTTTCTTCTTTCGGTTCAGGCTCAGGCTCAGGCTCAGGTTCAGGTTCCGGTTCAGGCTCAGGTTCAGGTTCTTTTATGGGCTCCGGTTCGACTTTAGGCTCCGGTTCTTCTTTTGGTTCTTGAATTTGTTTGTTTTGTGTTTGAAATTCAACATATTGAACATATCCAAAATTATCACCAGCAGCTTCTTCATTACTAAAGCCCTGTAAATAGCCAAGAGGGAAAAAATAGAATAATATCAAATGTAGTATTAATGATAATGTTATATATAAGAATAATCTACTTTTGTCATTATTATTCATGTTAACACCACCTAACCATCCTTCTTTTCTGCTGCTAAGGCAAGATTGAATATCCCTACTTGTCTTACACTGTCCATAACTGTAACGATTGAACTGTATTCTGTCTGATTATCTGCATTAATGACTACAACTAAGTTATTATTGGACTGATATTGTTCTTTAGCCATTTGACTAATCTTGGCTATGGGTAAATTATCTCCCTGATAAAAATATCTTCCGTCTTTATCTATGTTAATAACAAAATTCTCCTGTTTTTGTTCGGTTACTGTAACTGCTTTGGGCAGTTTCATTTCCATTCCATATGGATTTGTACGAAAAGAGGTAAAAAGCATGAAAAATACCAACAAGAAAAAGATTACATCGATCATAGGTATAATATTAATGGATGTCTTCTTTTTATGTGTAGGTTTGAACATTATCTTCACTCCTGTCTGTAATAACATCCATTATATCAATCATGCTCAGATTCATCTCATGAGATTTGTCCTCAACTTTATTGACATAATAGGAATAAAAGATTGCAGTTGGTATGGCAATTATTAAGCCGAGAGCTGTGCTTATTAAGGCTGCAGCAATCCCAGAACTTATTTGAGCAGCATTTGCCGCCCCTGCAGCAGTTCCAAGTATATTAAAACTACTTATAATACCGATTACAGTTCCCAACAGACCTAATAAAGGAGAAATCATAGCGACCACATCTAATACAGGCAAATGTTTTTCCATTTTTTGAATTTCATCTTCTCCAACCACCTGTAAGACTTCCCTAATTCTTTCAGGGTTTTCTTCATAATGTGAGAGGGCAGTAGATAAGAGCTTGGCACTGGCTCCTCTTTCTCCCTTCAGTTCGTTTAATGCACCTAATATATCATCATTTTCAACTTTTAATTCAATTCTTTTTAATAGTCTTAAACTATTATCTTTTCTTCTGAAAAAGAATACTGCTTTTTCAATAATAACAGCTAGACTGAAAATAGAACAGATTATGAGTGGGATAGCCATTGGGCCCCCAAGTGAAATAAAATTATAAATTTGATTATACATTAATTGACACTCCTCGTTCTATAATTATTTGAGTTCATTAATATTATCATTAATCCTAATTAAAATAATTCTATGTTGAAACAATAATTCCTTCTTAAATGGCTTACCATTTAAAACGTTTACACATATATTAATTGTCAGATAAGACCTGTAATTATGACGAAAGACAGCTATAAATCGTTGTTTTCATAATCTAAAATAAAAATATTATAACCACAGATTAAACAGGCAACTTTTTTGTGAAAATTTTAATAGTATTTAATATATTTAAAATGTATTATAACATAATGTGTACTCTATTTTTTAAAAAACATTTATAGAATATAGATATACAAGAAAATGAATATATGACTTAAAGACTTTTTTGTTTAGTGAAAATTAATTGAATAATATTTAACAGCAAATATCTATTTATACTATATTAAAAATATTCTAAATACTAACCCTATAGGGTTTTAACTGTCAATATTTAAAAGTATTTTCCCTCCTTCATAAAATTTTATAAAAATATCTAAATATTTTTTTATTTTTTAAGCTGTTATTTTACAATTCTTTTACTTATCTTATCATTTATATAGGTTTTTTTCTATATATTTTTTAAAAATTTCATAAAATCATAATCAAATATTTTTTAATATTATAATAAACAGCCATTAATGAAATAATAATATAAAAGAACCTGTTTGTCTGATCAGACAAACAGGTTATTTAAAATTTTTTATCTAGGTTCAATTATTAATTTAATGGCGGTTCGCTCATCTCCATCTATTTCAATGTCTGTGAAAGCAGGAATACAAATCAAATCAATCCCACTGGGAGCTACATATCCTCTGGCAATTGCAACAGCTTTAACACCTTGGTTTAAGGCACCAGCTCCTATTGCTTGCATTTCTGCACTACCCTGTTCCCTTAAAACTCCGGCTAATGCTCCAGCCACTGAATTAGGATCAGAATTTGCTGAAACTTTTAATATATCCACTTCTACAATACCCCCTATTGTTATTTTATTGTATTTATATTATTCTCAAAAAATAAAAAAATTCCTGCAAAGAAATAAAAATATTTTGGGAGCTTAATCCTTTACAATAAAGGAGTTTATTGAGGTTGTATTACCTTGATTATTTAGCTCAACATAAACGCCTGATAATTGGACCTGACCTGTAGCAACTTCAAGTCTTTTTGGCATCTTAGTTTTTAATCTATATATAACCTTATCTTTTTTCATGCCCAGTACAGAATCGACCGCACCTGAGAAACCAAGGTCAGTGATATAACCTGTTCCATAGTTTAATATTTGTGTGTCATTAGTCTGAACATGGGTGTGAGTGCCGACCAATAGAGATAATTTTTGATCATACATTACAGCAAATGCTTTTTTTTCACCGGTTGCTTCTCCGTGAAAATCTACAATTATATAATCGGCTTTTTCTTTTATTTTTTCATAAACATGGTCAAAGGCTTCTACAGGTGAATTATTATTACCCATAAAAACCTGGCCAATTAAATTGATAACAGCAATATTTTTTTCCTTGACTTTATATATATTATATCCTCTTCCAGGCACAACATTGTTAAAATTTAAGGGTCTGATCAATCTATCTTCTCTATCAATAAATTCATATATTTCTCTGTTGCCCCAGGTGTGATTACCCATTGTCATACAGTTTATACCATAACTATATAGTTCATCAGCAGTTTTTTTGGTTAAGCCAAAACCACCAGCTGCATTTTCTCCATTGGCTAAAATAAAGTCTATATTATGTTTTCTTATTACTTCATCTAAAAGTTTACGGACAGCTCGACGACCTGCCCTTCCAACTATGTCTCCAATATATATTATATTCATAAAAATAACGCAAAAATCCTTTTAATTAATGAAGGAAAATTGCGGTGGTTCACCTGCCTTTCTATTTATAATAATCATAGTTGATTTTAAAAAAGGCCCTTTTAAAAGGGCCTTAATTTTCATATTTATTTTGCATACTCAATTTGTCTAGTTTCTCTAATAACAACAACTTTTATCTGTCCCGGATAATTAAGGTTATTCTCTATTTCTTTTTTGATATCTCTCGAAAGTTTGCTGGCCTTTGTATCGTTAATTTTATCTGATTGAACGATTACTCTAATTTCTCGACCAGCTTGTATTGCATAAGCATTATCGACACCGTTAAATGAGTTACCAATATCTTCTAACTCTTCTAATCTTTTAATATATGCTTCCAATGTCTCTTTTCTAGCTCCTGGTCTGGCAGCTGATATAGCATCTGCGGCAGCTACTAAAACTGCTTCTACAGTTCGAAAATCAACATCACCATGGTGTGCTTCAATTGCATGTATGACACCTTCTGATTCTCCAAATTTACGGGCTAAATCAACACCAATCTCAATATGAGGTCCTTCTACCTCCTGGTCAATGGCTTTCCCAATATCATGAAGTAGTCCACCTCTTTTAGCTAATGTGGAGTCTGTTCCAAGTTCATCAGCCATTACTCCAGCTAAAAATGAAACTTCCAGAGAGTGCTGTAAAACATTTTGTCCATAACTTGTTCTAAATTTTAAACGTCCTAAATATTTTACAAGCTGAGGATCAAGTCCATGTACTCCAGAATCAAATGTGGCCTGTTCACCCACTTCTTTAATTTGGTTATCAAGTTCTTCTTTGGCTTTCTCGACCATTTCTTCAATTCTAGCTGGATGAATTCTGCCATCAATGATTAGTTTTTTTAGTGCAATTCTTGCTACTTCTCTTTTGATCGGATCATAACCAGAAATTACAACAGCTTCCGGTGTATCATCGATGATGAGATCAATACCTGTCAAACTTTCTAAGGCCCTAATGTTTCTACCTTCTCTTCCAATGATCCTACCCTTCATTTCATCATTGGGTAAGTCAACAACGGTAACAGTGGTTTCAGAAACATAATCCCCGGCACATCTTTGGATGGCTGAAGAAATAATTTCACGGGCTTTTTTATTTGATTCTTCTTTAGCTTCTCTTTCTTTTTCTTTAATCATTTTAGCATATTCATGATCGAGTTCATCTTCCATTTTGGATAATAGATATTCTTTTGCCTCACTGTGTGATAAATTGGAAATCATTTCTAGTTTTTTAATTTCTTTTTCTTTTATTTCTTGAATTTCTTCTTGTTCTTTTTCAACTTCATTGAGTTGTTTTTTTAGTTTGGTTTCTTTTTTATCTAAAGATTCACTTTTTTTATCAAGTGTTTCTTCTCTATGCATTAAACGGTCTTCCAGACGCTGAAGTTCATTTCTTCTTTTTTGGCTTTCACGGTTGGCATCTTCTCTAATTTTTTGGGCCTTTTCTTTAGCTTCAAGAGTAATTTCCCTAATTTTAGATTCTGCTTCCCGTTCTGCTTCCTCCAAAATCTTATGCGATTCTTCTTCAGCAGACTGAATCCGGGCTTCCGCAATAAACTTTCTAATAAAGTAACCAATAATTAATCCCGGGACAAGGGATATGATTACTATAAAAAGTGTATTATAAATTATTTTCACCTCCTATTATATTTTAAAAACGTATTTAGTTATTAAATGCATCATTTTTATTTTATCTTTTTTTTTGCTATGTGTCAAGAAAGTTAAAACCTGTATACTTAAATATACAGGTTCAATAAATATTTTTTTAAAAACTTATATTTAGTTTATTCTTTGTCTTCTTTATCTTCCTCATTTATGTTTTCTTCTTCAATTAAGCCGGTTTTTAGTTTTATTTTATGTTCTATTTCTTCTAAAATATCTTCATTTTCAGCTAAAAAGTCTTTTGAGTTTTCCCGACCTTGACCTAATCTTATATCTCCATAAGAATACCATGAGCCGGCTCTATCTACTATATTAGTAGCCTCAGCCATATCAAGAGCACAGCCTGTTCTGGAGATACCTGTACCATACATAATGTCGAATTCACACTTACGGAATGGAGCAGCAACTTTATTTTTAACTACTTTGGCCCTAGCATGTGAACCAATTATTTCATCCCCATCTTTAATGGTCTTAGATCTTTTTACTTCAATGCGTACCGAGGAATAAAATTTTAAAGCACGGCCGCCTGGTGTAGTTTCAGGATTACCAAACATGACACCCACTTTTTCTCTAATCTGGTTTATAAAAACACAGGAAGTATCGGATTTCGAAAGTGCACCAGAAAGCTTTCTCATTGCCTGAGACATCAAACGAGCTTGAAGAGCAACATGTGAATCTCCCATTTCTCCTTCTAATTCTGCTTTGGGAACTAAGGCAGCTACCGAATCTATGATTATAAGATCAATTGCATTACTGCGGATTAAGGACTCTGTTATTTCTAATGCTTCTTCCCCATTATTAGGTTGAGAAATTAATAGGTTATCTATATTAACACCTAAGTTTTCAGCATAACGGGGGTCTAAAGCATGTTCGGCATCGATAAATGCTGCAATTCCTCCCTCATTTTGAGCCTCGGCAATCATATGGAGTCCAAGGGTTGTCTTACCGGATGACTCATTACCATATAGTTCAATTATTCTACCCCGAGGTATTCCTCCAACTCCCAGCGCAATATCGAGGGGTAAAGCCCCGGTTGGAATAGATTGGACGTCAAGGGTTGTCTTACCGGATGACTCATTACCATATAGTTCAATTATTCTACCCCGAGGTATTCCTCCAACTCCCAGCGCAATATCGAGGGGTAAAGCCCCGGTTGGAATAGATTGTACGTCAAGGGTTGTTTTATCCCCCAACCTCATTATTGCGCCCTGCCCAAATTGTTTTTCGATTCTATCTACCGCATTATTGAGAGCCTTTTCTTGTTCATTATTATTAGTCAAAAAATATCACCTCTATCTTTATTTTATATTTTTATTATAGAACAAATGTTTAGTATTTGCAAGTCCTAGTTTAGAATATTAGTAAATATTTCGCGATAAACGGGTCCGTTTTGATATAGTTTACTTTCAATTAATGATATCCTATCTATTTTGTCTAAGATCCGAATATCATGATCTTTAATAAATGTTTTATAATCATATTTTAATTGACGAATATTCGTACTTTTTCTTGACCTAGCAAAGGTTAGATGTGGTTTATATTCTCTATCTTCAGGTTCAAAACCACTTTCATACAACTTATTTATTAGTTCATTTTGTAGTTTGATAAGTTGTTTTTTGGATTTATTAAGACCAAAATATAAGACTTTAGGATAATTTGTCGAGGGAAAGGCCTCAAAATGATTATAGTAGATACTGAATTTAGTATAGTTCGAACAAGTGTTCATAATAGTTTCTTTTAAGATCTCTAATTTTTTTTGATCAGTATCTCCTAGAAATTTTAAAGTTAGATGAAGATTCTTTGCCTTAACCCATTTTAAATCAAAATCTAATTCTGTCTGGGCTTTATTTATTTGATTTTCTAAAAGCAGACGAGTTCTATTACTAATTGGAGCTGCTATAAATAATCTCATCTTACTCCTCCGTTAATTTATTTAATAGTTGCTGTGCTTCAGGATGACTATCACTAAGATGTAATGTTCTTTTTAATTCCGATATTGCAGAATTTTGCATACCGGCCTGATTATAGGCAAGTGCAAGATGAAAATGACCGGTTGGATAATTTGGGCTTTTCTCAATTGCAGCTGAATAATGGGCAATAGCCTGATAGTTATTTTCTTCTTTTAGGCTTACGTCACCAAGGGCAATGAAGGCCCAGTAGTAGTCGGGATTATATTTGATACATTCATTTAAATAGTATCTTGCTTCTTGATAGTTTTTTTGATGTTCAGATATTTTACCCAAATGGTAATAGGCAAGGTAATAATTATTTTTTAAATCTATTGTCTTGTTTAGATAGCTTTTCGCCAATGCCCACTCTTGTGTATTATAATAGGCTTCACCCAGTTTGTAGTTTAATATAAAGGAATCGGGATCTAATTGCACACCCTGTCTTAGAATCCGAGCTGCCTCTTCATATTTGGCCTGCTTGATCAGAATATTTCCTATTTCACTGTAGGCAGTCACATTATTTTGATCTTTTTTTAACACTTTTTGATAGGATTTATTTGCCTCTTCTAAGTTTCCTAATTCTTTATAAAGGTTGCCTAAATTTAAGTAGTCTCCCATATTCCCATTTTCTAAAATAGCTAATTCCAGCTGTAATATAGCCTTATGATGATTATTTAATCCCATATAGGCCAAGGCATAATCTCTGTGGAATTGAGCTGAGTTCATCCCGAGGGAACGGGCTTGTTTAAATTCCTCTAATGCACTTTGATAATAAGCACTGTCAAAATTGTTATAAGTGTTTAAGTATACTTTAGCCAATTCGTAATGAAGTCTACCAAATTCGTACCCCATATCGAAGAGCATTTCCATTTGTTTTTTTGCTTCTAGAACATTACCTAATCTGAGTTCAATGAGAGTTCTATAATAAAGGGCATCAACTTTAGCGGAAGTTTTTAATTTATTAAGATTGATTTGCTTGTTTAATTGAAGTGCTTTTTCAAAATTATTGATGTGATAATTTTTCATACTCTGGTTTAAAAGATCAAGATCACCTTCCTGTGCGAAAACATTAAGACTAGTTAAGATAAATAACATTACTAAAACAACAACAATAAGTTTATTCTTTTTCATAATTATCCTCCTCATGTAATAATGATTTTAAATTTTTAAAAGCAAATTCTGTACTCAAATACTTTATTATTTTCCTATTCCCTTTTAGTTGATATTTATTTACTGTGTTTTTCTTAAGACCAGCTGTTGAAATATAAACTAAACCAACCGGTTTTTCTAATGTACCTCCTGTGGGTCCTGCGATACCAGTAATACCAATCCCATAATCAGAGCCTGTAATTTTTTTGATATTTTTTGCCATTTCTTTTGCAATCTCTCTGCTGACAGCTCCCTTAGTTTCTACAAGATCAGGATCAATATTTAATAGGTCTATTTTTAGTTGATTGCTGTATGCTATTATTCCTCCCTTAAAGAATGTAGAACTGTGAGAAATATTTGTGATTCTATTACCCAGTAACCCTCCTGTACAGGACTCCGCTATACTGAGAGTTAACTGATTACTTTTCATAATATTAAAAACTGAAATAGATAAATTGAGATCATTAAATATGTTTTGTGAGAAGTTAGACTTAATTTTTTTGGTAATTTGATCTATTAATTTTTGGTCATTACCACTGATTTTTACTTTGATGTGGGTATACTTTACAACAAAACTCAAATAAACTTTTTTGGGTATTTCAAGCTTGCTATAAATGGCATCTTCCAGTTGTGCTTCCCCGATTCCTTTGAAATATAATTCATTTTGATAATTATTTGAAATATCTAAATCAAGATAATTTAGGACTTGATTTTTAAACATCGGTTTCATTTCTCGTGGCACACCAGGCATACATATACATGTTATGTCTTTTTTGTTAATTATAAATCCAGGAGCCGTTCCCCTCTTATTATTTAAGATTACAGCATTTTCAGGCAGCATAGCCTGCCTTTGATTATTATCTGTATATTTAACATGAAATGAGTTTAGTCTTTTTTCAATTTCGTTGTGTACCCTTTTTTTAAAATTGAGTTTTAGATTAAAAGCTTCGGCTACAGCATCTCTGGTTATATCATCACCGGTTGGACCCAGACCACCTGTTATTATTATTATTTCTGATCTCTGTTGGGCTGTGTTTAATAAATTAACTATTTTTGTTATATTGTCTCCCACAATTGAAATATGATGTGGTATGATTCCGTACTTTTTTAATTGACTGCTGATAAAATTGGCATTACTTTCCTGAACAGATCCATCTAAAAGTTCATCACCTATACTAATTATTTCTATTTTCAATAAAGCCACCTCATCAAAATTATATTATAAATTAATCCATAGAAAAACATAATCATTTAAACCAAAATTAAATTAAGATAATTATTATATAAAGTACAATTCTAGCATAAAGACCAGCCAGAATATCATCAACCATGATTCCCCAGCCAGCTGGAAGTTTTTGTAATTTTTTTATAGGGTAGGGCTTAAAAATGTCATATAGTCTGAAAAGAACAAAGCCTAGGACCAAATAAAGAAAATTGATTGGAATAAGGTAAAATGTTATTAACATGCCTGCAAATTCATCAATAATAATCCTCTGATCATCTCTTTTTTTACTTTGTTTTTCCATCAATGTAGAAAAGATTAGTCCTATTAAAATGAATAAAATAATTGAGGTAAGATTTGTTAATATCTCGAATTGGCTGATTAATAAAAGGGCAAATAAGGACCCATATGTGCCTGGAGCTCCCGGAATATAACCGATATAGAAACAGCTAGCAATTATTGCAGTTAGTTTTGTTTTAAAGCTTTCCATTATATTAACCCTTTTCCTCTACAAAAAAGTCAATATCTATAGATTTAAAGTATTTGTACCCGGAGTAGATAGTTATGATAACAGCTAGCCAGATTAGAATATTTGGAATATAATAAGGCAGTGTGATTATCTTGGGATCAACAATTACTGCAATTACAGCCGTAATTTGAATAGTAGTTTTTATTTTACCCCAGATACTGGCTGAAATTATTACACCATCTTTAGCAGCAATTATCCTAAGTCCAGTTACTGCAAACTCTCTTCCGATTATTAGGATAGCAGCCCAGATTGATATTTCATTGAGAGAAACAAAGGTTATAAGAGCAGCTGATATAAGGAGTTTATCCGCCACTGGATCAACAATCTTACCAAATTTGGTAACCATCTTATGTTTTCTGGCCATATATCCATCTAAACTGTCAGTGATTGCAGCTAAAATAAAGACGGCCAGTGAAAAGACTTCAGCCCCAGGAATTTGTTTTCTTAAAAGTAGAAAGATAATAAAGATAGGAATTAAGATAATTCTTATCATCGTTAGTTTATTAGGTAGGTTCATCTATTTTCTCTCCCATGAGATCATATTCGAGGCAATCTGTAATTTTTACATTTAATATATCGCCCACATTTATATTTTTTCCCTTTATATAGACAGTATTATCAATTTCTGGTGCATCATACATTGTTCTACCAATATATTCATCTTCTATTTTTTCATCAACAATTACTTCAACTGTTTGGTTTATTAATTGCTTATTTTTATTATATGATATTTTTTGTTGTATTTCCATAATTTTGTTATATCTTTTTTCTTTTATTTCTGGACTGATTTGATTTTTCATAAGAGCAGCCTTTGTTCCTTCTTCCTTTGAATATTTAAAAACACCCAGGCGATCAAACTTTACTTCCCTAATAAAAGATAGTAAATCATTAAAATCATTTTGTGTTTCCCCCGGGAATCCAACAATAAGGGTAGTTCTTAGGGTGGCATCATTGATATTATTTTTTATTTTATTGATTATATTAAGAAGTTCTTTTTTACTGCCTTCTCTTCTCATCTTTTTTCTAATTCGATTTGAGGAGTGTTGAATGGGTATATCAAAGTAATTACATATATTTTTATTATTTTTTATAACTTCGATTAAGTCCTCTGTGATGTGCTCTGGATAAATATAAAGTAGTCTAATCCAGTGTAAATGTTCTATTTTGACAAGTCTTTTTAATAGATTAACTAATTTTCTCTTGCCATAAATATCTTTGCCGTATTCTGTTGTATCCTGGGCTGTTATTATTATTTCTTTGTTTCCATTTTCTACTAATATTTTGACTTCTTCAACTATATCTTCAATTTTTCGACTGTTAAGAGGTCCTCTGATAAAAGGTATACTGCAGTAGCTGCAGTTATTATTACAGCCCTCAGCTATCTTCACATAGGAATAATGTTTTTTCACATTATATCTTTTTAAATCTTGCTTAAAATTAAAAACAGATTTTCCTACTCTATTAAGTCTCTTTTTTTCTCTTAATACATCATCAATGGTTTTTTTAATTTGATCAAAAGTTCCTGTACCAAGAATAGCATCGATCTCTTCAATTTCATCCATAAGTTCATCTTTATATCTCTGAGTTAAACATCCTGTAACAATCAAAACATCAATAATACCTTGATTTTTATATTGAGCAGCCTCAAGAATCACATCAATTGATTCCTGTTTAGCATCATCTATAAAGCCGCAGGTATTTATTATGATTATATCTGTATTTTTAAGATTTTCTTCATAAATATATTTTTCATCATTAAATATAAAGGCTTTCATGTAATCGGTATCTACTTCATTTTTGGGACAACCCATTGTAACAAATGATACTTTTTTCATTGCTTCACTTCCTTAAAAACTCTTATTTAATATAAAAAAAGCCCAGACTGGGCTTTGACTAATTATATAAATGGTCGGGTTGCCGGGATTTGAACCCGGGACCTCACGCCCCCCAGACGTGCGCGCTACCAAGCTGCGCCACAACCCGAAACTGTAAAAATTATATCCTAGAGTTTAATAAATGTCAAGATTAATTGGTAAATTGGAGTTTTTGTAATTTTGCTTTTGTTTCATCTGTATTTTTAGTTACAATAAAAACTTCTTGTACAGAAGAACTGTTTTTTGCAATTAGTTTAAGCCCACTAGAAGTATTATATTTTATCTTAAGATAGGCCTCTTGTCCACTACTGCTGTTTCTTTGGTTAATCCTGCCAGGTATTATACTTTTAATTTCCTGAAATTGCGATATATCTTCTAATAGAGGAAGAATATCCTTTATAATGGTATGTTCCTGTTTTATCTTATTAATTCTGTATTTATTTGCCATTTAATAATCACTTCCTGCATGAATTATATCACTACGAACTTTAATTTACAACCTTATAAGGGAATATATTATTGATAAGGATTTATATAAAAATTCTAAAAAATTAGCTTTAAACACTTGACCTAATGCAAGTTGTGAGTTATAATAATTGCTGTACGAAATATAATTAATTGTTTATTAAAGCTGATGTAGCTCAATTGGTAGAGCAGCTGACTTGTAATCAGCAGGCTGTCGGTTCAAGTCCGACCATCAGCTCCATTGATTTAACAGGCCGGAAGGCCTTTTTTTATTTGGGTAATAAATTGGTTTTGCTGCAATTTTACTGCAATTGTTATTATCCCGAAAAATATTAATTATTTAGTTATTATTTTCTACTACTTAAAAAATTGTTTCCAGCTTACATTTTACTTTAATTGACAACTCTCAGGCAGTGATTAATCTAAATTAGACCAACTTCCAGTTCTTAAATCAATCTTAATATTTAAGTCAGCTGGAGGAGGATCTTCATAAAGAGAAGTTAATAAATTCTTATAAAAACCATATATAAATATTGACCATAAGTCTAAATTTTTAATTTTTAGAGTATCAGGAATCTTTTCATTACCCTGATAATGAGCTATCATTGCATCAGCAGCTTTATCTGAAATCTTATCTAAATCATGAAGGCTTAAATAGAATTTTTTTATTTTGTCTTCAGCAACCTGTTTTACTTTAACTCGTACATAATTTTTTGTATAACTGGAAAAGTTTTCTTTAAAAGAAGTGAGTTCTCTAATATATTCACTTCTTATTTCCATCTCATTATTTTTATTTATTTGAATCATACGATATGCATTGGGGTATCCAATTAAAGAAGAAGTTTCAATATCATAAATAAATTTATTATTCTCAAATTCTTTTTTAACTATATCTTGGGCATGATGATGGCCAGTAAATACTACTTTTATGTTTTGAGCGGCAAACTGATTGGATAATTCTTCAAAGTCATCAACAATATAATTAGAAAAGAATCTCTGATGCCCTTTATAATGTTCTAATAAGCTGTGATGAAGAGATCCTATTACAGCCTTATTTTGTTCTTTTGCTTTTTTTAATATGTCATCTATCCAAACTAAAGTAGATGTTCTAAGCCTACCATTACAAACACGGTAGTTGTCGGGGCTATTATATATACAGCTGTCAACCATTAAAAGCCATAAGCCTTTAACTGGTTCTGCTACATAACTTAACGATTTATTATCTTTATATATAGCGGAACTATAACCACAGTCATTATATATCTTTGTAAACTCCTCTGGGGTTACTATTTCCCGGGATATTTTGTTAATATCATAATCTTTAGTTTTAAAACCATCGTGGTTGCCGGGTATAATATAAACTTGAATTCCGGTTTTCTTGAACTTCCCTAAAATTTCAGCTACAACTTGATGACTTTTCATATCACCTGAATCTGTAAGATCACCTGGCAGTATTACAAAGTCTATATCATCCTTTTTTATTATGTCATCAACTGCTTTCTCTAAAATTACAGCACTTAATTTTAATAGTGTCCTATCTTCTACTCCATATTTCAAATATATAGGATTATTTATATTACCCTCAACTTCAAAAACATGGGGATCTGCTATAACAGCAAACTTCGTTTCGGGATAGAATATATATTTATTTTTGTTAAGTGATTGTCCGTGGACAGGAGGGGGAATACATAATTCAATTATGATAAGCAAACTGAATATAGTTATCACGCCTAGTAGTAATTTGAATTGAGAAAATGGTAAAGAATATTTGATTTTCAACATTTTTAAGACCTCCTATTTTGTTATTTTTAATGGGAGGAACCTTTTCTCAAATCGAAAATTTGTTAATCATTCCATCTCGTTTTTTTTTAAAAGATGGTCAACACAGGCAGGTTAGACTATTCACATTCTTTCGGTTCTAAAATCATAGAGTAACACCTCTTATAAGACTGTTGTCTGTCAGTTTCACATCATCAAAGACGTCAATTGAACGATGCAAATTAACTTCTATTAAGACAGGACAAGCCTGATGATGATTTATAAAACCCGAAAGCAGTTATACAACATGGATAATTTTAAACATAACCTTTTTGTGGAGATTGATACTTATAAAGCCCAACATACGAAAATTGTAATCAACTGTTTCCATCAAAAACCAAGTTCCGTTCAAATCCTTAATAATCCAATTAATTTTGATTTTTACCAGTAAAACTCAGGCACTTGTCTATAAAGATAAAAAAATTATCTTTGATATTGGATATACCCAGGGTTAGAGCCTGTCTTTTTTAAGCAACTAGAACTTTTTGTTTCGATTTGATTAATGCCTGGGCAAAAAGATTTATGATGAGATTATAGCCATATAAAAACTCGCCGTAAAATAAAGAAATTTAGCGACGAGCTAATAAATATAATTTGTGTCAATAAATTAACTTGATTAGCTGTCCAAACATTTTATTAACCAATTTTCTAAATACCCTGAAATAATAAAATATTGCCAGTTTCCAGATATATAAAATAAATTGATGTCGGAGACCGATTGCCTATTATCTGTACCGATTTTGACCAACTATTTGAAGAATTAGTAATTTTTACGATAATCCAGTAATAATTATAGCCTCCTATGTAAATTGACGGGAAGTACCTGACTACAATTTACTATCCAGTTAAATTTTATCATATGATCCATATGTAGTTGGTTTTATTGTAGAAATGGCATGCATATTTTGTGAATAGTTATTATATAGTACTTAATTTATAAAATTTGCTCCTTCTTCGGGTTCATATATAAAGGTTGCTTTTAATCATCATAAGTTTTATAAACATTTTCTGTTTTCAGTCTATGTTTTTTTGATAGAGGTATTTTATTCTTCTAAATCAGTAAAAATAACATTTCTAACTTTTCTAATGAATTACAGTAGACATTCATCATCAGGTGGATTTCACCGCACAAGGTGACCTCTCAGCAATTTTTATACGGGGAAACACCGATAGTTGAGGTCTGATTTTCTACTTATGGTATAAAATTTATTTACTACTTTTTTTAATTAAATTATTATACAATATTATTCACTACAAATTCAAAATATCCTTTATTTATCTCTTTAATTTAAGGCAAATATTATATAGATGGTCAATTAAAGCAATTTTTTTATTTATTTTAGTAAAAAAAAGGTTTAAGATTATTTTCAATGAAGTTATAAGTATAATTTAAAAAAATGGGAGGTATATTATTGAAAAACGCAGTAATAATCTATTTTTCTAATACGGGTAATACTGAAAAAGTTGCAGAGGTTGTAAAAAACGGTCTAGAGGAAGAAAATTTTGATGTAAATCTGAGACCAGTTAATGAGGTTGATGGGATAGAATTTTTTGATTATGACCTGGTATGTGTAGGGAGTCCCTCCTATAACTGGATGCCGCCTGATGATCTGTCGGATTTTCTCAAAAAAAAGTTTAAAGAATATGAAGATGATGGTTTTGTAAAGTTAAAAGCGCCTAAAGTTGAGGGAAGAAATACCTTCATTTTTTGTACATATTCTGGGCCTCATACAGGCAAAAATGAGGCTGTCCCTGTTGTGAAATATATCGGACAGTTTTTTGAACACTTAGGATTTAATATTGTAGATGAAATGTATGTATTAAGTGAGATGGTGGGTTCTAAAAAGTATAATACTCAAGGTAAGATGGGTGATATCAGAGGGCTTCCTGCTCAAAAGGATCTGGAAGTTGTAAAAACAAGAGTTAAAAAATTGGCTAAACGAATATAGTTAAAAAAATTACAAAATACAAAATTAAAACCCGGTCTTCTTTTCACTATTCATGCAGACCAGGTTTTTTTATTGAGAGATTTTTTTAATAAAAAGTGATTAGTAAAAAATAATTGTCTTTTAATATTTTTCCTTAATAATCCCTTTATTATAAGCCTTTAGCAGTTTCATCAATTTCTTAATCTTATTATTCAACTTTTTACCAATATCAGTTTCAGAAATCATTATTTTATCTTTGAATTTAACAATACGTTTTGATGAAACCGTATCACTTCCTTTCTTAACTGCTAATTTTTTAGAAAAAAATGGCTTGTGATATATTAATCTCATTTCAAAAGAGTTATAAGACAAGGTGTAACCTGCTATACCTGTTTTCTTTTGATAAGCAGCAGAAATACCACCATCAATAACTAATAATTTTCCATTACCTTTGATTGGGCTTTCTCCTATCTTTTCTTTTACAGGGGTGTGTCCATTTATAATATGGCCTATTTTAGGGTCTAAACCAAATTCTTTTAATATTTTGTTACAGGTGGTTTCCTTTTCCCTTATATTATAATAAGGGTTCATTTTTTCAACTTGTAAAGAACTATCTTCTGTAAAATAACGTAAAAATGTAGTCATTTTATCTTTCCCAAAGAGGGGTGATAATTCTCCTCTCCATAAATACCACAACCAATCCCTATAATCAACATCTTCATATTTATATGAATAACTTTTTCTAACAATATCATCAAAAAAATCTAAAAGGGCCTTTCCTTCATATTTTGCTCCATTAATTTCTATAGGGGCAAATTCACCATCAGATGTGAGAGGAACACAGCCATGGTATAAAAGATTATTATTGTATTTAAGGTACATACTCCCGTTATTAAATAAAAATCTGATATCATTTTGTAATTTGTCATTATTTTTAAAAGAATAACTCAACTGATCAATTACTTCTTGTTCCCATTCATTAAGTTGATAAGGGTTTTCAGGATCAATGGTTGGGAGATAATTATCTGTGAGTTGGTACTCTTTACCTTCTAAAGTTATTGTCCCTTTTTTATAATCTATTTTATCTAAATACACAGCCTCATTCATATTAAATTCTGATCTATTTTTAATTAGATTTCCTTCAAGTTTAAATTGAATTACGCTGATTGCTTTATGCATTTGAGAGATAATTTTCTTTTCGTTTTTATCCAGTTCTTTATCGATTAACTTAGGTTGGAACTCTTTATGGATAGAATTTCTATAATAATGTATGGCAAATCTTGCTAAAGGTCTCATATTAATCCCGTAATATTCCTCTAACAGTTCGAGGTTACCATATCTTAAGGAAATTCTAACAGCTGTTGCTAATAATGCTTTTTGACCTAAACCAGCTCCTATCCATAGTATATCATGATTACCCCACTGTATATCACAGTTGTGATGTGCTTTCAATTCCTCCATAATCCTATGAGGGTTAGGACCTCTATCAAATAAATCACCAATTATATGAAGTTTATCTATTGTGAAGGTTTGTATTAAATCGGAGAGAGAAATAATAAAGTTTTCAGCTTGACCTATTTCAATTATCATTGAGATTATTTGATCATGATATTCCTTTTTGTTTTTATCATCTTGTTTAAGATGAAGCAATTCTTCAATAATATAAGCAAAATTTTTAGGTAAAGCCTTCCTTACTTTTGAGCGAGTGTAGACTGATGAAACTTCTTTAGACAGTCTTACTATCCTGTTTAAATTTTTTTTATACCATTCGTTTGAAAGTTGATTATTGTTTTTTAATAATTTAAGCTTTTCTTCCGGATAATAAATTACTGTTGCCAGTTCATTTTTATCAGAATCACTTATTTCATTATCAAAAATCTTTTCAATCTGGTATTTAATTAAACCGGAAGCAGTTTTTAACATATGTTGAAAAGCCTCATCTTCCCCATGTAAATCTGTTAAGAAGTGTTCTGTGCTTTTAGGTAGATTTAATATTGCTTTCAAATTTATAATTTCTGTACTAACAGCAGGTACATTGGGATACTGTTCAGCTAGAAGTTTTAAATATTCTACATCTTCCACTTTTGACCCTCCTATCATTATTAAAAATAATAACTATAAAAAATATATAATAACTAATTTCTCTATTTAATAAGGAGAATTTTAAAAAACCAAGAACAAAAATAATTGTTTTTACTGTATAGCTAATAGACTATTTATATAATATTATATATTTTTTCTAACTACTGAATATTAGTTCAAATACTTAATTTTTTATTGATAATATATTAAACATAACTATATTTTTCTCTTTACATATTATATAAAAAAAGGAAAATTAACTTTAATGTATAAATATTAGTTAGTTAAACAAATATTTGGGGGTATGTACAATGAATAAAAAATATATTTTTGTTTTGTTAATAAGTATTATTATGATAATTTTTTCGGGCACTTTTATAGAAGCTGAGGTTAAACAAGGTTATTCTGAAAATGGTTACTGGTCTTACTATATCGAAGTAGATAATAATACTAATGAAAAGGAATTTTATTTTACTGTGGTTGATGATATAAATATTGGTAAAGATCCTAATAAAGCTGGTGTAAAGAGTCTAACTATTGTCAAGCATCCGGGTGACGTAACAGATTTAATGGTTATGTGGTCTGAAGATATAAAAAGTAATAACATGCTCTGTCCTGTGACCTGGAGATTTGACTTGGATGAGAAGAAGACTACCAACTGGCATCTTCCGCTTAAAAACACATTTTTTTACCCAGCTGCTTTCAATGATAAGGTATTTTTAGAAGATTTTCTTATTGAAATGCTGCAGTCCATACAGCTAACTATAGAAGTAGATACATACAACAAAAATAATGACATGGCTGTATTTGTTGTTGAAGGTCTGGGTGAATTAATATTACCATATTTAAATGATTTAGGATTAGAAGAGTTAAGGCCAGTAATAAAAGAAATGCGAGATTAATGTGAAAAAATAAAGCAATATATGCAAATAACCTGAGTTTATATTAAAATCTCGATTATAAATAAAACTAAAAGTATAATAAAAGCAGCAGCAGTTATTACAATTTGGTTATTGAGATCAAAATATTCGGGTATACTCAGTTTTTTTAAGGGTTGCTTTTCAAAAAAACTAGTTTGTATTTTAGGATAAATTCTGGCATAGAAAGCAGCACCTAATAGTATTCCCGGTAGACCGGCTAATAGAGCATCCATAGAACCCTGTCCAACTGCACCAGCTAAGGTTCCTGGGCAGTACCCGAGCAAACCGAATCCCACGCCAAATAAAAGACCTCCGGTAATCAAAGAACCGATAGAACCTGATTTAAGATGTAGCTGTATCAAACCCCTATATTTCAAAAAGTATATGCCGATCATTCCTGTTAATACAGCAGTTAAAATAATCTTAAAAACTGTAAAATCCTTTAACAACAGTTGATTTATCAAGACATTGTAGTCTGTAACTCCACCCTTTTGTAGAAGCCAGCCAAATACAAGACCAGTTAACAAACCAATTATTTTAGGATTAAAATTCTTAGTTTTAATTTTAAACACCTCCAAGCGATTATTAAAATCATATTTATTTAGGAAAAGATAAATATATTGATAGATGATCAAAAAAATTATATGATAAATACAAATAATGCTCTCAATTAAAGAACTTCCTTCTCTTCTTTTTTTGGTTACATCACTAAGAGAAAGAGCTATCTCCCTGGTTTATTTAACCAGGAAGATAATGATATTTTTAGTTCCTACTCTTATTGTTTATTACTTTATTAAAATAGAGGGCAATCTAATCTTTTGCAAAATAGTAGTAAGCAAAAACTACCTCTCCATTCGGTTTAAAGTCATCATATTGTTGAGTAAAAATATTACTAGAGTTAAGATCTGAATTTTTAGCTGAAATTCCTTCAGGTCCTTGTTTTTGCCCCGCTATTTCTGTGATTTGCCCACCCAATACATAACTATCCTGAGATGCTCTCACAAGGGGAACTGCATCACTGGTTAAATCCAAACTGGCTACTGCTTTGCAGACTATAAGAAGTTCTGAATTTTCATTGAAAACAGTACTAGCTATCGGCCAGTCAGATCGATCACCTTCATCATCAAACCAGTTATAGGCAGAGTCAATTACTTTTGTATCTTCGATTTCAATAGCGGGGTTGCTAAGGCCGGTAGGATTGAGAAGTTGATTATAGACATTATGATCACCACTGTGCATCTTCCCGTGTTCTCCATAGACTACGAGTATGTTTTTGTCAGTATTTTTCTTTAATTTATTGATCAGTTGTACAGCAAATTTTCTGTTATCTAAATTGTCGATGCTCTCATTATCATAAATAGAGTTACCACCGCCTGCAATTATGCCTCCATCAGCAAAATCTGCAACAGCATCCAGTTCAGCCTGATTAAAATCTTCTGTGGGGGTATGCATCATAACGATGTCATAACTACTTAAAAGAAAAGTACTTAACGGCTCAGTATTATTTGTATTAACACTGTAACCCGCATCTCTAAGTTCCTGACGAATTTCACTATAGTAATCAATACCATCCCACCAATTCCCTAAAGGTTTATGGCCGTAATACATTAAAATCTCTAGACCGGTCTTTTCTGTAAATACCGCGGTAATTTCTTTATCTTCGGTCATATTTAAATTAATTTTAGGATTGTCTTGATTTTTTATATTTCCTTTCCATTTGAAAAAGCGGGTCTCACTATCCGATACAGCTTTTAGGTTTATTACTTCATCCTCATTAAAGTTTTTACTAAAGGGTAAATTAATTTCTTTTCCGTCTAACTCAACATGTCCGTTACCCTCAATATTGATGATTAGATTATACTTACTTGCGTCGATCAGTTTTGCATCCCCAGAATTTTGAGGATAATACTCAAAATTTGTTTGTCCTTTTTCACCGAACCAACCTGGCAGATCATAATTAAATCCATCTTTTATGCGGCTGTCTAATTTATTATATGCTTTACTTAAACTATCTCCTTTAGCTAAATTTTTCACCAAATTCAGCTTGCCATCAACTATGAAATCATTTTCACCAGTAATATTTGTCCATCCCATATAACTTTGAGCTCCATTTTGGACAAAAGCCTGAGCCATATAATCTTTTTCCAGAGAATGACAGGAATAAGATATGATTATCGAATCAGCGAAATCGCTATTATAGTCTTCAATAAATTTATTAGTTATTGCAATATTTCCACCCGGAAAGCCATAATGTACCCTGTCATTTAGCCAATCGGGGTTGGTGAACCTAATCTGTTCAGTATTTTCCCCGGTTTCAAAAATGATTTTATCTCCGATTAAATTACCGTGGCCGTGCAAAAAGATAAAACCGTATTCATCTAACTTTTTAAAAAGATCTAAATCGGCTTCTGGAGCATTTATTAAGTTAACCTCAAAATTTATACCTTTTAAAACTTTTTCGATATCATTAAAGAGAGTCCTCGTGTTTTGATAAGAGTCATCTTCAGATAGAGTATTTATGAGTAGGGCCCGCTTGTTTTCAATTATATCTTGCTGTTTTATGTTTGATAATTTACTTACTTTGTTGTCTATTTTTTCTGTTTTTTGGGTTTGTGTCCCAGAGATAAAATCTTGATAATGCCAGGAAACACTACCGCCATTTTCAAAATTTATCAGAAGGCCTTCCCCGCCGCCTTCAGCATTTTTAATCCCAGGTAAGTCCTGCACATCCTGGGCTATCTGGGTTAAACTATGAGCACGGTCTGCGGGGTCGTAAAGGTCATTTACTTTTCTTTCAATAGAACCATATGTATTGTTTATTTCTTCAAGATTTTCTTCATATAGTAGTATTTTGAAGTTGACATTTTCCTTTCTATCAACGGTTACTTTATTGGGATCAAAAACTGCTACTTCACTTTTGGCAGGTGAAATTTCCACTTCTCCCTTAAGTCCGCTTTTGTTCCATTCTCCTTTATTATCGGTCTCTGCTGTACCAAAACCACCGCTGAAATGAATAGTGACTCCTTTTACTCCTCTACCATCCCCATCAATAATCTGTCCGGAAACGGTATATGTAGATTGAGCAGGATTATTACTTCCGCCTCCACAGGCTGTCAAACTAACAATAATTAATAATATGATCAATAAAGCTGTGAATCTTTTTGTGGTTAATATATTCATCTTAAAATTCCCCCATATAAAATAATTTGTAATGATATTTTTGATAGATCTTTATATATATTATTTGAAATATTGCATTAAAGGTGAATATTAGTTGAATATAGTTTGCTATATTTGTATTTTAAGTTTCAATTAAATAAAAAATCGTTAATATAGGAGTAAGGCGGTTATTATTCCCCCTATAAAGAAACAGATTGAAGCAATCCAGCTACTTATAGCTAACTGTAATGTACCGCTTATTCCGTGTCCACTTGTACAGCCACCTGCCCAGCGAGCTCCCAGTCCGAGGAAAAATCCTCCAACCAAGGCTGTGAACAAACGTAGGACCGGCGTATAACCAAATTCAGCAGCCCAAACCTCTGGTATTAATTCAAAAGTGAACTGTCCTGAACTGACAGCGGATAAAAAGGAACCAATCACAATACCTAAAACCAACATCCACTGCCATTCAATTTCTGGCTTATATTTTTGATAATAGGCTCTTTCTGTACTTTTAGGGCCTGAAAAAACTTTTTCCAACATACCACTAGTACGTACAAAGGATGTTGAAGTACCCAGGGGTTTGTCTGATACCAAAAATGAAATCCAGCTTAAAACACCAATAAAAAAGCCAACCAAATATGGAGACCATTCAGATGAAAGTATAAAGTTCATATCTATTCCCCCCCTCGTTTATCACATATTTAAAAATATTAAATAAAAATCAATTTAGTTTTTAATGAAATAAGTGTAAAGGATATCTCAGATACTATATCAAGGGCATTCTTCACACTCATTTCGTAAAATTTCTAATTTGTAAAAGTCTTTTAAAAATATTTATATATACTATCTTAAACTATAGGACAGGTGGTTGAAGACCAACCAGCTAAACCGCCTAAAATCACATGTATATTTTCAAAGCCTTCTCTAAGCAACAGGCTGGCAGCGGTGGTCGATCTTAAGCCACTTCCACAGAAAATATAAACCGGTTGCTCTGTGGGAATTTTATCTAGATTATCCGGCAGTTGAGTAATGTGTATATTGTGAGCATTTTTGATTTTGCCGCTTTCTGCAATTTCTTCTTTTCCTCTAATATCAAGGAGCCAATAATCTCTACTTTGATCGATCAAGGTACACAGCTTTTGTACCCTTATTGTTTTGATATAACTACTCTTTTTACCGGACATATGCCATTTTAGCATTCCGCCCTTCAGATATCCCTTGATTCGGTCATAACCAAGTCTGTGCAGTATATTTATGGCTTCCTCTGGATAATTACCAGCAGTCATTAACAGTAAATCTTTATCATAGGGAATAAACCAGCCTGCAAAACTGGCCAGTCCCTCCTGCCAAATCGAAATAGAGTTCGGGATATGGGCAGCTGCGAAATCAAGTTCATTACGGATATCCAAAACTAAAGTATCTCCTGACTGCAGTTTTTTATCAAAATGGCCAGGTTTTAAAGCCTCAGTTTCCGGCAGCCCCCTGATAAAAGAACTTCCAGTTAAATTCAGTTTCTCCATTTCCCTAAAGTAAGGGGGTCTTTCTAAAACTTCTTTTACATTTTCTACGAATTCTTCTTCATTTTCATATTGTAGATTGGGATTAACTTTTTTTTCCAAGCCCAGGGTAGTCAGCTCTCGTTCTGCAATTGCATGGCCGCAGACCGAACCTGAGCCGTGGGCAGGACACATAATAACGCTGTCACTTAAAGGTAAGATCTTATTATATATTGAATCATAAAGCTTATGAGCTAGTTCATCCATTAAATCTTCTCCCATTAGATCAACACGACCAGTATCACCTGCAAATAAAGCATCTCCTGTAAAGACCATGAGTGGTTCTTCAGAAAAATCATATAAAATGTAACTAAAGGAATTTAGAGTATGTCCTGGGGTATTAATTGCCTTAATTTTAAGCCTACCCACGCTAAATTTTTGCTGATCTCTAACAGCTTGACCGTATTGATAATTAAGGTTATGATCGGCATGCCAGATCTGGGCGCCGGTAAGTTTTGCCAAATCAAAAGAACCGATCACATAGTCCTCGTTTCTGTGGGTTTCAAAAATGTACTTTATTTGGTAACCTTGTTTGGAGGCTTTATTTAAATAAACATCTATATCCCTACGGGGATCAATTACTACGGCTTCATTTTGATCTCCTATAATATATGAATAGTGTGCTAAACCAGCTGTATCAATTTTTTCAAATAACAAATAAATCAACTCCTTTATTTTATTTTTTTAAGAAACAAAAACAGTTGTAAATTACATATTGGATAATGGTTAATTAAATAATTATTTTCTATTTATCTACTCGAATTTATTTATATAAATTGGATCATTATTAATAAGGAATTCATTTTTCCATTCGTTAATAGAAATGACCCCGAGATTATTTTCAATGTAGTCAAACATGTTTTCATAATCAAACTTCTTATTATCTTCTTCCCATCTCTGCCAGGCAAATTTTAAAACATCATCCAGTGAATAAGTATTATTTGTGGAATTTTGTATTTCTTTATCCAATAAATATGCTAATAATGCTCCCTTGTGGTAAATGATCCTCCAATTATCATATTGATCATCATACTCTAAAATGGGTGTGTCTTGATTAGTATCTCTTATGGTTTTATACCAATTGTAATAACCCTTGAGATCATCATGATTTATAATATTGAGTTCGGTGCGGACCTTATCATCATAATATTCATTGAAACCCTCATTTTAGAATCCCCAGTCATAGTTAGAATTTGCAAAGCTCCATTCAATTCCCCTTTCCCAGGCATTCCAGCGGTGATATATTTGATGTGCTATCATTTTTCCTGTTATTGAATAATGGCTTCGATATAAATATTTTAAATTAATATTTTGTTTTAATATTGATAAATTTTTTAAATCTTTTTATCTACCCCCTTCTTTTTATTAAATTTTATAATAATATAACAGAGAAGTAAAGTATGTGTTCTAAAAAACATTTATTATGTTTACTAAACAAGAAATAATTCTATAAATTCATAAAAATCGATAAAATAAAAAAATTAAAGCCCAAAACATCTGGGCATTTCCTCAATATAATTAATAAATAATGATTAGACTATTTATGTTTAAAAAAGAACACCACTATTTATTACTTCAGTTATATCATCAAATATATAGTCAGAGTTTTCCTTAAGTTCTGTAAAATTACTAGTACCAGAAAGCACGCCTATGGCTAGACCTGCCCCTCCTCTTTTAGCAAATTCCATATCTTTTTTGCTGTCCCCAATTACGGCAATTTCTTTAGGTTTAATATTACATAGTTCACAGAATTCAAAGAACATAGCTGGATTAGGTTTGGGTTCTGTTTTTCCATCGTCTGCTCCAATATAATCAAAGGAGTTTAAAAGGTTTTTCACTTTCAGTAAAAATATAACTGATTCCCTAAGATCAGCTGTTACTATTCCTATACAAAAACCCATAATACTGAGCCTACTCATAATTCTGGGAAGGTCTGCTAAAACAACAAATTTATTGACTGCATTTTTATTTAATGAGACAACTTTATTAAAAGCATAATCCATAAAATCAGAACTATCTATTTCTTGACAACTACTTTCAGTAAAATTTAAATATATAGTTTGCAGCATTTCGGTTACAGTACCACTAGCTAAAATACTATTGGAGGTTATTTTATCATCTTTAATTCCAATACTTTCTAATAAATCACCTTTAAGAGTATTTTCCAAATCATATTTATTGATTATTTCATCTATAAGTTCATTACAGATATCTATCCAAATTCCATTAATAGCAAAAAGAGTTCCATCCTTATCGAATAATACTCCTTTTTTCCTCATCTAAAATGTAGCAAGGAAGCTCCAGCTAAATACTTTCTTTGATTTAGGTGGAGAGAAATTGCTACAATCTTCACCCCTCTCTCCATTTTTTGCTGTTATTTCTTGATACTTCTAATTATATAAAAAATAATTAATATAGAGTTGACATACAAGTCAAAAGTACACAATTTACTTACAAATGAATGATTGAATTAATTGGCATCAATATTATAATCAAATATAGGTGATTAACTTATCTGATAAATACTATATTACCATACACCATTTAAAGCTATATAAACCAAGTAAAAGAAAACAAAAAAAGTTGAATTGCTTACTTAAAGATTATGCTATTCGGTC
>Ga0209931_1000341_pt1 | contig 28211 bp, 23 predicted proteins | sample SalPonR1_B_D1_MG_FD_185697 | JGI IMG/M metagenome (GOLD analysis project Ga0209931, IMG submission 185697) | Salt pond soil microbial communities from South San Francisco under conditions of wetland restoration - Salt Pond MetaG R1_B_D1_MG... ...
TCTCGATGTAAACCAATATTTCGAAAAAATCACCGGATTAAAGAAATCATCCATTATTGATAAAAAGGTAACCGATGTATTACCCGATATTGTAAATGATGAATTTAACTGGATTAAAATTTATGGAGAATTAGCCCTTCATCAGGGAAGGAAAAGTTTTATTCAATATTCAGTACCTCTTAAAAAATGGTATAAGATATGGGCTTTTAGCCCCAAGAAAGAATATTTTTTAACGGTCTTTTCTGATATTACTGAAGTTAAAGAAGGAGAGTTGCAACAGAAAAAAATTGCTGATGAATATTATTCCCTCAATGAAGAATACCTTGCTCAGAATGAAGAGCTGAAATCATTGCTGCAAGAAGTTTCTAGTAATAAAGAAAATCTTAGAAAAAGTAATATCGAAATTATAAAACAGCGTGGCCAAATAGAAAAAAGGCGACTGTTTTTTAAATCAGTACTTGAATCAACCGCTGATGGAATATTGGTCACCGGAGAAAATGGCAGGATTGATTATGTCAACACCAGGTTTTTTGAAATGTGGAAAATTCCTGCCCAAAAAAGAAAGGCATCTTATTATAAAGAATTTTTTGATGTTATTCTATCTCAATTAAGCAATTCGCAGCAGTTTTTAGAAGAGATCGATGCCTTAAAGCAAACCACAAAAATTGATTTTGATATTTTATCTTTCAAGGATGGAAGAGTGTTTGAACGATATTCAAAGCCAATCATTTTAAACAATAAAATAGTTGGAAGTATTTGGAGTTTTAGAGATATTACCGTAAAAAAGCAGCAGGAAAACCGGTTAAAAGATTTAAATAAGATTTTATACGGATTTAAAGAGTTAAACAAAATCAGAGTTGATATTCCTTCGCAGCAAAAATTAATTCAGGAGTTTTGTAATATTGCTGTTAATCATATGGGCTTTTCAACCGCTATGATTAATTTGTATAAGAATGAGAAATTTATGCTAGGGGCACATAAAGGCTTTGATAAATGTTATAATGAATTTAAAAAAAAATTAAAGGATAATGAAACTTTTCAATGTTACCGGAATAATAAAAAAGACCAAATATTAATTATTAATAATCCTCAGAATGTTTGTGAAGATTGTCCGTTGGCAGGTTGTTACAACGGGAATTCTATTTATTCCATGTCTATTATTTATCGTCATAAAAATTATGGATTCTTTAATGTAAATATCCATGATAAATATAGTGATGATAAGGATTTTCAGCATTATTTTAAAGATTTAGTTTTTGAGTTGGGGTTTATCTTACATAAGATTGAATTAGAGGAAAAATCGAATAACTATTTGCATGAATTAAAAAAGAGGGAACAATCTTTACGAAGCGTTTTTAAATCGTCACCTGTTGGTATCGGGGGCCTAAAAGATCGTGTATTTATTGAGCTGAATGACCGTTTTTTTGAAATTACAGGATATAAGAGTAAAGAATTAATTGGACAAAGCGTTTTGAAAATTTATCCTTCCAGAAAAGAATTTGATTTTGTAGGTAAAGAGCTTTATAAACAAATAGAAGAAAAAGGAGTTGGAGAAGTAGAAACACGTTTTAAATGTAAAAACGGAGAAGTGATTGATGTACTTTTAACATCTACCCTAATTGCTCCGGATGATTTATCCCGGGGGTTTACTTTTACCGTATTAAACATTACCGAATCGAAGAAGAATGCTTTATTAAAAGATATTTTACTTTTTATCAATCAGCAGGCAAACAGGGCAACAAGTATAAGTGAGTTTGCACAATTTGCCCAACAGGAGTTGAGTAAAATTATTGATACGCGTAATTTTTACATTGCTTTATACGATAAAACCAACGATGCTTATACTTTTCCGTATCATGTTGACCAGTACGATCGTTTTGACGATACACAAAAAGAATATAAATTAAAAAATTCATTTACCGATATTGTTAGGCGTAAAAATAAGCCCTATTTAATTAATCCTGAAAAAGTAAAAAAATATAAAAGAGCCGGATTGTTAACGAATTACGGGCACTTAACCAAAGTTTGGATTGGTGCTCCGCTTGTCGATGCCAACGGAGAAGCCTATGGGGTAATTGCATTACAAAATTATGAAAATAATCATGAATATATACATGATTATAATGAAGATGATCTACAAATATTAAATTATGTAGCCCAGAACTTAAGTCGTATTATCGAAAAAATACAATCAGAGACGGCTTTAAAAGAAAGTGAAGAAAAATATCGGAATTTGATTGATAATATGGGTGAAGGTATGACAATTATTGATTTACAAGAGAATGTAATATTTTGTAATCCTGTGGCATCCAATATTTTTGGGTTTCGAGATTTAGAGCTTATTGGACATAACTTAAACGAGTTTTTGGACGGATACCACATAGAGTCTATCAAACATGAAACACAAAAACGAATGAAAGGTACTAAATCAACCTATGAACAGGTGATTACTACGGTTCATAATAAAAAATGTACAATACAGGTTACTGCTACTCCTTTATATAAAGGGAATAAAGTAATTGGGAACTTAGGGATTGTAAGAGATATTACTGACCAGAAAAAATATGAATTACGAATAAAACAGAAGAATGAAGAATTACAAGCAGCCGAAGAAGAGTTAAAGTCATCTAATGAAGAATTACATAGGCTAAATCAAAATCTGGAACAAAATAACCTGGAGCTTAAAATTGCTAAAGAGAAAGCGGAGAGCGCCGATCACCTTAAAACAGCATTTCTGGCTAATATGAGCCATGAAATAAGAACACCAATGAATAGTATTGTAGGTTTTACCCAGCTATTAAAAAATAAAAAAGAAGATCATGATAAATTAGATAGATTTATTGATATTATTAATATTAATGGGAAGCAGCTTATTACTATTATTGATGATATCATTGATTTTTCGAAAATTGAAGCCAACCAGATAGAAATTATTCATTCCACATTTGATGTGGTTAAAATGTTGGATATGCTTTATGAATCTTTTTCAAATCATATCAAAACGAATAATTTGGATATTAATTTTTTATTAAAGAAACCAGCAGTAAATCAATTAGTAATTAAATCGGATGAACAAAGAATACAACAAATTTTAACCAATTTAATTAATAACGCCATTAAATTTACATCAAAAGGGAAAATTGTTTTTGGATGTAAATTACAAAATAAAAAAGTATTGTTTTTTGTTGAAGATACAGGAATAGGAATTCCCGAAGATAAAAAAGAAATTATTTTTGAGCGTTTTCGTCAGGTTGATGATGGTTATACACGAAAATACGGAGGAACAGGCTTAGGATTAACCATTTCCAAACGATTGGTTAATTTATTAGGAGGAGAAATGTGGGTTGATTCTGGACTTGGCAAAGGTTCTGAATTTTATTTTACTATTCCTTTTTAAAATAATATTTAAATGATTAATTTTAGCGTTTAATTTGAACCGAAACCTTTTATGAGGGAGCAAATAGATGACTGGAGCTCGAAGAAACTACTAATAGTTGAAGACGATTTTTTTAGTACAGAATATTTAGTTGAGGCGCTTTCTGAGACCAAAGCAGAAATTAAAATAGTCAAAGATGGAGCTACTTCGATAGAATTATTAAAAAATAACTCCGATTTTGATTTAGTTTTAATGGATATTCAGTTACCTGGAATTAGTGGTGAAGAAGCTACTAAACAAATCCGGAAATTTAACAAAGAGATTCCTATTATTGCCCAAACAGCTCATGCAATGGTAAATGATAAAGAAATCTATTTAGCTGCCGGATGTAACGATTACCTTTCCAAACCCATTTTAATTGATGATTTGTTTGATGTTCTTCGAAAATATTTAGGATAAAATATTTTGATTTTTTTTAGTATTTCGCTTCAAACATTCTTTACTTATCGAAAAGCGTTATTTTTAAATTTTTAAAAGTTGAAAAAATGTTTAGCTTTAATTTATTAGTTTGTTGTTAAGGGGGTTAAAGTTTCCTTATTTTATATTACGTATTCATATTTAGAAAATTGAATATAATTTTTTCTTATTTTGTATTATAAAAAGATTATTTCGATATTTAGTTGAAATCATTACTTTTGAAAAATAATTAAATGTTTTAGGTGATGAGAAATCAAGGCAAAATATTAATTATTGACGATGAATCTACACATTTACTTTTATTGCAAACCATTTTGCAAGAGGAAGGATATAATACCGAGATTGTAGATCATCCTGAAAAGGGATTAAAATTATTAAAAAAGAATAATTACCAGGTATTGATACTCGATATAATGATGCCTGGGATGGATGGATTCGAGGTTCTGGAAAAAATTAAGAAGGATAAAAAATTGAGAAAACTTCATGTCATCATCATTTCAGCTAAAACTGATTCGTGGAGTATTAAAAATGCGATGGACCGAGGAGCTTTTGATTATCTTACCAAACCAATAAATATCCAGGATGTAAAAAATAAAGTAAAATCGGCTATGGTAGAAAATGTGTTGGGCGATGATGAATAAATGAGGCTTTTGCTTTATATTTTAAAATTCAATACATCGACTAACGACCATTTTGCAAGCATTCGTATTTCCCAATTCACACGCTTTATGAAAATCATCGCAGGCTTTATCTTCTTCTTGTAATTTTAAATAGATCATTCCTCTATTATAAAAAGCAAAGGGATTTTGTGGATCAATATCAATTACTTTCGTAAAATCATCAATTGATTCTTTATAATCTTTATTATCATAATATAGCGCACCTCTGTATAAATAAGTATTGGGATTATTGGGGTTTATCTGAATGGTTTTTGAATAATCTTTGAGCGCCTGGTCAAAATTCATGAGTTTCTGATGGGTAGCTCCTCTATTTACAAAGAATTCGCTTCTAAGTATTTTGTTGTTTTGACTCGATATTAAGTCGATTCCACGGTTAAAATCGTTTAATGCATCTTTAAATTTATCCCTATGAAAATAAGCTTTGCCGCGTGTAAGATAAAAAGGAGCATAATCGGAATTAAACTCCATAGCTTTGTCTATTGTTTTTTCCGCTTGTCTATAATCCTCCATTAAAATTAAAACTCTTGCTTTTCCATCTAAGGCAGGAGCATAAGTAGGAAGTGATTGAAGTGCATCCTCAAATTTTTCTAATGCCGATTTATAATCATCAAGTTTTATAAAATCATTACCTAAATTAACCAATGACTCTAAATCGCGTGTTTGAGCAAACAAAAAGGTATTTAATAAAAGGAAAATAGAAAATGTTGAAAAAAAACGCTTCATTATTTAAGGATTTAAAATCGATGCATTATTATGTGAAAATAATAAATATTTTTCAATTATCTACCTTTTAAACCGAAGTTTCAAATAAATTTCGGTTAACAATCGACCTTCCCAGGGTAATTTCATCGGCATACTCAAGGTCGTCGCCAATAGATACCCCTCTTGCGATAGTGGTTATCTTTACCGGATAGTTTTTAAATTTTTTATATAAATAATAATTTGTAGTATCGCCTTCCATTGTGGTACTTAGCGCCAGAATAATTTCATTGACTGATCCTTCTTCAATTTTTTTTGCCAGCATTTCAATGTTAAGGTCATTAGGACCAATGCCATCCATTGGAGATATTATGCCTCCCAATACATGATAAATTCCGGTATATTGATGTGTATTTTCAATGGCCATTAAGTCACGGGCATTTTCAACTACACAAATAGTGCTGTGGTCTCTTTTCTTATCGCTACAAATTGAACAGATATCATTATCCGAAATGGTATTACAGCTTTTACAATGTTTAATTTCGTTTCGCAATTTAATAATGGCTTCGCCAAAGTGAATTACTTCTTCTTTTTCCTGGTTTAAAAGATGCAAAACTAACCGTAAAGCCGTTTTTCGACCTATGCCAGGTAATTTAGCAAACTCATCTACCGCACTTTCCAATAATTTTGATGAAAAATTTTGTATACTCATGTATCAACAGACAAAAATGAAATGAATAGGTTTAATTTTATCCTGTTCAAAAATAATATCAATTGAACGAATAACAATTTTTTAAGTTATAAATCTTTTTTATTATCCTTGTAGCTTCAAAAATTTAACCTTGTAAAAATGTCTCCATATCTGGTAATATTTATTATAGCAGTCTATTTTGTGGTACTTTTAATTATTTCTTATTTCACAAGTAGAAATGCGGATAATGCATCTTTTTTCCTGGGAAACAGACAGTCGCCCTGGTATATTGTTGCTTTTGGAATGATTAGCGCTTCACTTTCGGGAGTAACTTTTATTTCCGTACCGGGGTGGGTAGTAGACAGTAATTTTTCGTATATGCAACTGGTACTGGGATATCTCTTAGGATATGCTGTTATTGCCCAAGTATTAATTCCCTTATATTATCGGTTAAATTTAACCTCTATTTATACTTATCTTGATAAGCGATTTGGATTTTTTGCTTACAAAACCGGAGCCTCTTTTTTCCTGTTATCGCGTGTTATTGGTGCCTCTTTCAGGTTGTTTCTTGTTGCAAATGTGTTACAAATTGCCGTTTTTAATCAATTAAATATTCCCTTTGAGATAACGGTAATCATAACCATTGTTTTAATATGGCTATATACCTTTAAAGGAGGAATAAAAACCATTATTTGGACCGACAGCTTACAAACGCTTTTTATGCTTACCGCTGTTGGGGTAACTATTGTTCTCATTAGTAAACATTTGAACCTCAATTTTTCGGGAGTAATAAATACGATAGTTGATAGTAAACATTCACGGATATTTTATTTTGAAGATTTTAATGGCCCCTACTATTTTTTTAAACAGTTTTTTTCCGGTGCGTTTATTGCTATTGTAATGACCGGATTAGACCAGGATATGATGCAGAAAAATTTAAGCTGCCGAAATATTAAAGAGGCCAAGAAAAATGTTTACTGGCTAAGTATTTCGCTTATTCCTGTTAATTTACTGTTTATGTCGCTGGGTATTTTGCTGGTTGTATTTGCTCAAAAAACGGGGATTGGTATTCCTGAACGTACGGATGATTTGTTTCCGATAATTGCCACACAAGGATACCTGCATCCTGTAGTATCGGTATTTTTTATAATTGGACTCGTTGCTGCGGCATACAGTAGTGCCGACTCGGCGTTAACGGCATTAACCACATCGTTTACCGTGGATATCTTAAACCCAAAAAATGTTTCTGAAAAGAAATTAAAAAATATCCGTAAAAAAGTACATGTGGGGGTTTCTGCCGCTTTAGTTATAGTTATACTTATTTTTAACGCCATCAATAACGAAAGCGTTATTAGTGCTGTATTTAGTGTGGCAGGATATACTTATGGCCCATTGCTTGGCTTATACAGTTTTGGCCTGTTTACACGGATTTCTGTAAAAGATAAGTTTATTCCTTTCGTTGCTGTACTATCCCCGGTTATTTGTATGGTCATTGACTTTAACTCACAAGCTTGGTTCAATGGGTATAAGTTTGGGTTTGAGTTATTAATGCTCAACGGATTAATAACATTTATTGGATTGCTTATGATTCGAAAGCGGAGCAATATAGTTGGTTAATTATTTAATTCATTATGCGCAAGAAAACATTTTTATTTTTATCTGCTTTAGTTATTATTTTTAACCATAGTTTCTCCCAGGAATCTATAGGAACAAATAAGGTATTGAGAATTAATGCAATAAATCCCGGGGTTGAATATGAAACACCGTTATTTAATCAATCAACATTTGCTGTGAATGTAGGAGTAGGATATGGTGATTCGCATCCTAACTTAACAACCTATGCTTCGGGGTGGTTATATATGATTGCTCCCTTTGCCGATATCCATTACCGAAACTATTATAACCTTGAAAAAAGGCTTAATAAAGGAAAGAATATTCATTATAATGCAGGAAATTTCTGGGGTTTACGAATGCTTACCCGGGGAAAAGCATTGAGTTCCAATTTTACACGTACAAGCGATTATGATTTTGCTGTTGGCCCCACCTGTGGTTTGCAACGATCTTTTGGCAAAATGAATCTGCTGTTCGATGTAGGATTTGTTTATTATTTCGATACGAAGGGGAATGATGGTTTTGTACCTACACTGGAATTGAATGTTGGGTATAATTTTGGGTTATAAATGTTTTATGAATATATCTGTGGGCCTAGCTTATAGGTTTTAAGCAACTTTATACAAGGGAGTTGTTTAAATTTTTCAAAATTAATTTTCACGTTGTTATTGATTTTCTTAACTTTAGTTAAAGAAAAAAGATTGCAATATGTTTGAACGGTTTTTACATCAAACACCCTTTTTCCGCTTTACGTTGGCTTTGATTGCCGGAATCGTTTTTCAGATTATTTTTCCGCAAACAAGTCTTCCGACGAAAATTCTATGCTTGATTATTTTTATTTTTATTGTTGGTTTACAATTTACTAAACAAACGCAACATTTTTATATTAATAGACTTTGGGGAATTTTGGTTTCGTTTTTTATTTTTTTATGGGGAATACAGTTAGTAGAAAGCAAACAACAAGCAAAACTACATTTTGATTCAAATCAAAAAATTTATATTGCTACAATTATAGAAGAACCTTCGGAAAAACCGAATAGTTACCAAACAACATTATCGATTCATTATGTAAAAGATTCCTGCTGCTGGAAGCAGAAAAATGGAAAAATCCTGGCTTATTTTGAAAAAGACACGAATGTACATCAACTTGCTTTTGGTGATCAGCTAATCATAGAATCATACGTAAATCCAGTTAAGCATAGTGGGAATCCGAAAACATTTAATTATAAAAAGTATCTTGCTTTTCGCGATATCCATTATCAAACATATGTCCAATCCGGACAGTTTGAAATTTTAAATCATAAACAGGGGCCGGGGCTTTATCAGTTTTCTAATAAAATAAGAAGCAACCTTTTGAATATCTACCAGGAAAATAATATTACAGGCGACGAGTTTGCGGTTTTATCGGCTCTTACGTTGGGTTACAAAGAGGAATTAACCGCTGATGTCAGAGAAAGTTTTTCATCAAGCGGAGCGATGCACATTTTGGCTGTTTCGGGATTGCATGTCGGTATTATCTATATCATTTTAGTACGGATATTATTTTTCTTGCAACGAAATAAATATGGACGGATCATTCAATCACTGCTGATTATTTTAGCCCTTTTCTTTTATGCTTTTTTAACGGGGCTTTCTAACTCGGTTTTGCGGGCTACCATCATGTTTTCTATTGTAGCGTTAGGGAAGGTATTTATCCGGCAATCCAATATTTATAATACTATTTTCCTTTCGGCTTTTATTATGTTGCTGGCAAATCCATATTCAATTACCGATGTAGGTTTTCAACTTTCGTATATGGCCGTTTTTAGTATTATTTTCTTTTATCCAAAGATTTATTCGTTAATAGAGGTTAAATATGCGTTGGGCGATAAAATCTGGCAACTTATTTCTGTGGCTGTTGCTGCTCAAATTGGAACATTTCCTTTGACACTGTTTTATTTTAATCAGTTTCCGGTTTATTTTATCCTGGCAAATATTTTTATCATCCCAATAGCCATAATTTTAATTTATGCTGCAGTTACCCTCTTTTTATTATCTTTTTCTGATTTTATCATCGGTTTCCTGGCACCGGCAGTTAAGTATATTACTTTTGGATTAAATTATGCGGTAAAAATCATTAGCGAACTCCCATTTTCAAAAATTCAGAATATTCAGTTAGATTTATTTGAAGTAATGATTCTTATTCTTATTATTCTCTTCCTTTCATTTTTTATCCTTTCAAAACGAATACATTTTTTTAAATTAGCGATGGTTTTCCTTTTTATAATTCCTTGTTATAATCTAATAACCAAATATATAAAATCGCAAGAGTCGTATTTTATTGTTTATAATATACCGAAAATTTCAGCTATCGATTTTGTTGAGAACAATAAGAATCAATTATTTATTAATACTAAAGCAACGATGGATAGCAGTTTTATAAAATATAACATGATTCCTTTTTGGCAAAATCAGAAAATAGAAAAACCAACAATTCATACATTACCAGATCAACCCTGTCATTATTATTACTATAAAAATCAAAAGATTATACAAGTGAATAGTAATTCTTTGTTTCGTTATCCATCAAATAATAAGTTCGATGTAGATTATGTTATTTTATCAGAAAATCCACGACTTGATATTAAAGATCTTACAAGAAATTTAAATTTTAAAATGTTAATTTTTGATTCCTCTAATAATTACTATTCCATTGCTAAATGGAAAAAACAATGCCAGGAGGTAGGCCTTAATTATTATGATTTAACAGAACAAGGAGCTTTTATAAAAAAACAGTCATCCTTTATTTAATAATTATAAAAAATACAGGGATCATTATTTTTTGTAAAATGATTATGTTACTTTGCCTTTTTATTTACATTTGTCGATTAAATTTAATTTGACTATGAAGATAATAATTGCCGGTGCAGGAGAGGTTGGAACACACTTAGCAAAAATGTTAAGTAATGAGTTTCATGATATTACCGTTATTGACCCCTTAATTGAGAATCTTAAAGATATTGATGCTTCCCTGGATTTATTAACTATTACAGGATCAGCAATATCCTTAGAAGTGCTAAAAGAAGCAAAAATTAAAAAGACTGATTTGTTTATTGCAGTAGCTCATTCTGAAGAAACAAATATAACCGCGGCTATACTTGCCAAGAAATTAGGTGCCAAAAAAACGATTGCCCGGGTAGATAATAACGAATACATCGAGCCGGAAAATATTTCTCACTTTACAAGTTTGGGGATTGATTATCTTATTTATCCCGAACGGATTGCTGCCAGAGAGGTTGTAAATTTATTAGGACAGGCAGAAATTTCGGAATCTGTGGATTTCTCCGGGGGGAAATTATCCCTTTATGTATTGAAACTTGGAGAAAATGCTCCGGTTATTGATAAGACCTTAATTGATGTAATCAAAGAGAATGATGAAATTGAATTTAGGGCTGTAGCCATTACCCGTAATGGAGAAACCATTATTCCGCGCGGGTACGATTATTTTCAGGTAAATGACCTGGTATATGTTGTGACCAATAGATCAGGTATTCGCGATGTTTTAAAATATTCAGGCAAAAAGAAACTAGATATTAAAGATGTGATGATTCTTGGCGGCAGTCGTATTGGAAAACGAACAGCCAAATCGCTCGAAGGCCGATTCAATATTAAACTAATTGAAATTAATAAAGAAAAAAGTGCTGAATTGGCCGATTATTTAACCAATGCATTGGTTATTAATGGCGATGGGCGAAATATCGATCTGCTGGTTGAAGAAGGTTTACCTAATATGGATACATTTATTTCTGTTACCGGAAATTCCGAAGTTAATATTCTATCGTGTATGCTGGCCAAACGAATGGGCGTTAAAAAAACGATTGCAGAGGTAGAAAATATCGATTATATCGATTTGGCTGAAAATATGGGGATTGATACTATTATCAATAAAAAACTGATTACGGCAAGTCGTATTTTTAAATTTACCATGAGTGCTAAAGTAGAATCGATGAAGTGTTTAACCGGTTCAGATGCAGAAGTCTTAGAGTTTGTAGCAAAATCTGGTTCAAGAATTACCAAAGGACGATTGCGTGATATCGAATTCCCTAAAGATGCCATTGTAGGTGGAATTATCAGAAAAGATAAAGGATTTATTGCCAAAGGCGACACACATGTAAAAGCTGACGACAGAGTAGTTGTGTTTGTCTTACCATCAGCAGTGAAAAAGATGGATAACTTTTTTAAACTGAAATGATTAATAAGAAGGTTATTATACAAGTTTTAGGTTTCCTCCTTATCATTGAAGGAGTTTTTCTTTCCTTATCATTTTTTGTAAGTCTGTATTTTAATCAGTATGATAAATTTGCCTTGGGCATCACGGCATTATTCTGTATAATTTCTGGAATAATCATTAAACTTACAACGAAGAAAGCGTTAAAAACAATAAGTAAACGCGATGGATATATTATTGTAAGCCTGGTTTGGGTTGTATTTTCAGTTTTTGGTGCGCTGCCTTTTGTCATTAGCGGAGCTATTCCTTCATATACCGACGCTTTTTTCGAAACCATTTCGGGATTTACAACTACCGGTGCATCTATTTTAAATGATATTGAAGCCATGCCTTATGGCTTGCTTTTTTGGCGAAGTCTTACGCAATGGTTGGGAGGTATGGGTATAATTGTTTTATCATTAGCGATTTTACCTGTTTTAGGAATTGGAGGAATGCAGTTGTTTGTTGCCGAAGTTCCCGGACCTACGCCCGATAAATTACATCCCCGCATTAAAGAAACGGCTAAACGCCTTTGGATCATTTATATTGGATTTACGTTTGTCGAAACCATTCTTTTAAAGATTGGTGGAATGACCTGGTTTGATGCTATCAACCATTCATTTACTACCATGGCTACCGGTGGATATTCCACAAAACAAGCCAGTATTGCGCATTTTCAGTCACCATTTATTCATTATGTAATTATTCTCTTTATGTTTTTAGCCGGTACCAATTTTACCCTATCGTATTATGCGTTACATTTTAAGTTGGGTAAGGTATTCAAAAATGAAGAGTTTAGATATTATGTAGGTTTTATATTATTATATACCGTTTTAATAGCCGGAGTATTAATGTATTTTCATGATTTTTCTTTGGAAAAATCTTTTAGAGATTCATTATTTCAGGTAGTTTCAATAATTACCACTACGGGTTATGTAACCGCCGATTATTTACTTTGGTTGCCCTTTATTACCGTAATGATTTTTTCGTTGATGTTTTTCGGTGGCTCGGCAGGTTCAACCGGAGGAAGTATAAAAATTATGAGGATAACGTTATTATTAAAAAATAGCTATCAGGAGCTTAAACGTATTATTCATCCCAATGCAATTATCCCTGTAAGAATAAATAAAAAAGCTGTTCCACAACAAATTGTTACAAACATTTTGGCATTTGTAGTTATTTATATGCTCATTACTATTATTGGAACCATAGTTATTTCTTCGTTAGGATATGATTTAGATACATCAGTAGGTGCTGTAGCTGCAACAATTGGGAATATAGGCCCCGGAATAGGTGGTGTTGGGCCGGTTGAAAATTATGCACATTTCCCGGTTTTTGGTAAATGGTTCCTTTCATTTTTAATGCTGATAGGACGTTTAGAATTGTTTACCGTATTAATATTATTCTCTGCTGCATTCTGGAAAAAGTAAGCAACAAGTTTATTTTGTTGAAAGTTATTTTTATAAAATAAGTTCCCCAATACCTTGCCGGGTAATTTCAGGTTCTTTGTCGGTACAATCTATAATGGTGGATGCTTCATTATTTCCAAATCCTCCATCAATAACATAATCCACTAAATGTTCATATTTCTCGTGAATAAGCTCTGGGTCGGTAATGTATTCCAGTATTTCATCATCATGATGTAATGAAGTGGTCATGATAGGATGTCCCAAGAGATTTACAATTTCAATGGGTATATTGTTGTTCGGAATTCGGATCCCTACAGACTTCTTTTTTGTTTTATGAAATTTGGGAACATTGCTATTGGCATTAAGGATAAAAGTAAATGGGCCGGGAAGATTCTTTTTTAGTAATTTAAAAGTGGGGTTGTTAATATGCATGGTAAATTGAGATACCTGGCTGATGTCACTGCAGATAATGGAAAAATTTTCTTTTAAAGCATTTTTCCCCTTAATACGTACAATCTTATCAAAAGCTTTTGGACTGTGAATACTCCAGCCTAATCCATATACCGTATCCGTGGGATAAATAATTAACCCATCGTTTTTCAATGCATCGATAACCATTGCCATCTCACGTGGGTTAGGATTGTCAGGATGTATTTGCAATAACATGTTAACGGGCCCTTTCTGTTTTAATTTTTGCAAAAATAAGTATATTCTAACAATAAGGATGTATATACAAAAAAAAGGTTGCTTAAGCGAGCAACCTTTTAGGATGTTGTTGAATAAAATTTATCCGTTCACTTTTTTATAATCAGCTAAAAATTTTTCTAATCCAATATCGGTTAAAGGATGTTTTAGTAAACCTAAGATGGCATTTAACGGACAGGTAGCAACATCAGCACCCGCTTCCATACATTGAATAATGTGCATGGTGTGCCTGATTGAAGCTGCAAGCACCTGTGTTTCGAAACCATAGTAATTGTACATTTCAACAATTTGGGCAATTAATTCCACTCCGTCGGTTGAAATATCGTCTAATCGTCCAATAAAGGGAGAAGCGTATGTAGCACCTGCTTTAGCTGCAAGTAATGCCTGCCCGGGAGAGAAAATCAATGTGCAGTTGGTTTTTATTCCTTTATCGGTCAAATATTTTATGGCTTTTATACCATCTTTTATCATGGGCACCTTTACTACAATTTGCGGATGCAGGGCAGCCAGTTCTTCGGCTTCTTTGATCATTCCGTCAAAATCGGTAGATATTACTTCTGCACTTACATCACCATCCACAATTTTACAAATGGTTTTGTAATGATTGATAATGTTTTCCTGGCCACTGATTCCTTCTTTTGCCATTAGCGATGGATTGGTTGTTACCCCATCAAGTACTCCCAAATCCTGGGCTTCTTTTATTTGGTCGAGGTTTGCTGTATCAATAAAAAATTTCATAATGTATGTTTAATTTAAATGAATAACCTGATTTTTATGTTGCGAAATTAATTTATTTTTCTGAGTATTAAAATTTTCGTTTTATCAAATAATAAACGACTTATTTTGTCTTCCCTCTTTACTGCCAAGGGCAGCATTATGAAATGTTATAATGATTCTTCTATGTTTTTCAACTTATTAATTAAACGAAATACCGTCGTGACAGATTCTTGGTCAGCTGGCGGTACATCCTTTTTAGAATTATATAGTCTTTTAGCTCTCTCATAAGCTATTTGTTCTCTTTTTTTATTCTTCCCATCAGGGATTGCTTGTAATATTTCGTAAAATTCTTGGGAAACACTTTTTGTATTTTTACCATCATAAGAAACACTAAAATCTTTTAAATATGTATTAATTGTTTGGTTATATTCTAAACGATCCATAGCTCCTCCTTGATGATTTTCAAAATGAAGTATGAGCCAATATTCAAATGCTTGAATTGAATATGCAACATTAAAAGTACATTCTAAACCTTCATCATTGTATAGCTTGAAGTAAGGTGTATTTTTAAATAATGTACCTTCAGCTTTATAAACGGAATTGTTAAAATCTCCTTTTTCACAATTGTCTTTATCATAAATACACCATACATGATTGTAAAAATTTCCTTTTTGAGCTTCTTTCAATACTAATAACAAAGCTTTATCAACAATAGATAAACCTTGTCTTCCTGTTCCAATAGTTTTTATTGAAGCATTTGATAGTTTAAATAAATTAAAATAATCAACTTCAGTATTTTTACCCTCACAAATTAATAAATACTTTTCGGTCTTTTTTTTAGGCTCCGAACGGTTTACATTTGGTTCGGTTCTTCTTTTTTTTCGTTTTGTTTCTCTTAATTGTTCTAAATGTCGCTTTCTTTTTTCTATCTGAATAGCTTTTTTATCTTTCATTTTCATAGCGACAGAATGTTAATTAATAATTTTTGAAAAGTCACCTAAGAAAGGAATTGCTCCATATTTACCTTCAATATAATTCTTTTCGAAATCTTCTTCTTTTCGAATCTTCTTACCATCTTCTGTGATAAAGTCTGCCAGAGAATATAAGTAAACTGCTCCATATAGGTTTTTCTCCGTGAACCAAATTTGGTCACGTCTAAAGTTGCTATGTTTAAGTAAGTTAGTATCATGAGTATTAAATACTAATTGTGCATTATTTTTATTTGCTTCTTTATTATTAAACAACGCAATAATTTTTAAAACTAACAATGGATGCAGTTTTGCGTCTAATTCATCAATAAATAGAACTTTCCCATTTTCAAGAGTATCAATGATAGGTCCAGAAAGTGCAAAATATTTATTTGTTCCTGAAGACTCATCTCCTTCCATAGAGAATTGAGCTAAACTTTTCTGTCTCTGATTCTGCTCATCGAAAATAAGATGATGAGTCATTAAATTATAGATTTCTAAATTCTCAAATTTAAATTCTTTTTCCTTTAAGGAAAGTTTTAGTTTTTTAATAACATCTGGACCAATTTCTGATTCATCCACAGGTTCTTGAGTGATATCCTCAATTCCTAAATCAGCAATTTTAATGAAATCTAAAATCTTTTGTTTACTATCAGAGTTTTCTAGCATTTGAAATGAGTAACCAGAATAACCTTTTTCTTGAATTCCCAAAATAACATTTAATTTATTAAACCAATCAAGAACCTGAGTAGCAATAGGATCATTAAACTGTGCTGCTACAGATAATAATAAAGCATTTTCTCTAACAAGTCCTTCTTTTGAAATAAGTTTACCTTTTTTAAACTCTCTTTCATGAATTTGCGAAAAATCTTGTTCTTCTCTATAAAATAACTCTACTTCCTTAGTCCTGGGTCTGTAATATAACCATTCAGCATGAATTTTATCTTTACTTACTTCAAATCCATATCTGAATTGGACTTCTTCATGTACAAATAAAACTTCAAATTCTGAATTACTTAATTTACTTTCTGTGTTTAACCGAAAAGGATCAACTCCAATTGTTTCTTTTGCTTGTGATTCTTTAGAAGAATTTCTAATGAAATTTTTCATAAAACCTAAAGCATCAAATAATTTAGATTTACCTGAAGCATTAGCACCATAAATTACAGCACTTTTTAAAAGAGAATAATTAAAACTGTCCGAAACAATTTTATTTTCTTCATTTTCAGGAAAATAGTTTGATGCGACCATACTTAAAACATTTCTTTCTTTAAATGTTTTATAATTCTCTACAGAAAATTGAATAAGCATATTTTTTACGATTTAATTGCAATAAATACATTTATCTCACAAATAAAAACAAAATTATTGATATTTTGTTTATATTTTATCAAAAAATTGTATAAAGTGTTATTGTTATTTTGCTTTTTAAGCAAATGGCCAATTATAACAAGATAAGAAAGCTAATTTTTATAAAGATATTTTAGTGTTGACATTGCAATAAAATAAATATGCTCAATTGCTAATACTCCATCATTTCCCTCCAGTAATAATTTTTAGCCAATGCATTTTCAAGATCTTTCTTTTAATACCTTATAAATATCATTTTTTCGGCAGTAACGAAAAAACCAGCTGTATTCCAGCTCAATATGGTATTTCTCTTTTACCTTACGCCTTAGTTGCTCAATGGTTTTTACACTTTTAGCCGAAGCCATTCTTTTAATCTGATGTTTGTATGGATGTAATTTTGATTTCCGCCTTTCGGCGTATTGAAATTTTAATAAACCTTCAATACCCTTTTTTAAATAGATTTTAGTCCAATCAGCAATAGAATCTTCATGGATTCCTAACAATTGTGTAATATTTTCGTTTTTTTGCCCTTCGTCTTTTAAAAGAATACAATATAATCTTTTTAAAATGTTTTTTCGGTTCTGATTTTCCCGAACAAGCTTTCTTAACTCGTTTTCCTGTGTCTGAGTAAGATTTACTTTATAACTCATGGATGCAAGATATTTTTCATACAAGTTATAAAAACGGAAATTTAAAAGCAAGTATTTATAAGATATTTTGTTCATTCATTTTATTTCGGTGGATAAATAAAATCCAAATATTTTGAATGATTTGATCGAAAGGTATTATTTTTACCCCAATCAAAAATAATTAATTTTAAAAAGATTGTGCAACAAACATTAATTGTAATTCTTGGCCCTACGGGTATAGGTAAAACCGACCTAAGCATTGATATTGCCCGTAAGTTGGGTACGGAAATTATATCTTCCGATTCACGCCAGATTTATAAAGAATTAAAAATTGGAACGGCCGTACCTTCTGATGCACAGTTAATGAAAGTAAAACATCATTTTATAGGGAATAAATCCATTTACGACTATTACAATGCCAGTATGTTTGAATTCGAGGTGCTTGAATTGCTAAATGAATTATATAAAACTTATAATCAGGCAGTAATGACTGGCGGGTCGGGAATGTATATTCAGGCAGTTTGCGATGGCATAGATGAACTTCCTACCATTGATACGCAATTGCGTAATGATTTACTACAAAAATACAATGATGAAGGAATTGAAAGTTTGCGTATCCAGCTAAAAATGCTGGATCCTGAGTCGTACCAAAAAATGGATTTAAAGAATCCTAAACGTATTCTTAAAGCTCTTGAAGTTTCGATACAAACCGGAAAACCGTATTCTTCATTTCTTACCCGGCCAAAAAAGGAGCGGCCGTTTCATATTTTAAAAATAGGATTACAACGTGATCGGGAGGAGCTGTACGAAAGAATCAATAAACGGGTTGACGAGATGGTTCCAGAAGGGTTAGTAGAAGAAGCCCGTAGATTTTTCAAGGATCGTCATTTAAACTCTTTAAATACCGTGGGGTATAAAGAACTTTTTGAACATTTCGAAGGCAAAATCAGTTTAACTAAAGCCATTGAGTTGATTAAACGAAATTCAAGGCATTATGCTAAACGACAAATGTCCTGGTTTAGCCGGGATAAAGAAATATCCTGGTTCCATCCGGAAAGCAAACAAAAGATTATTGATTTTATCCAAAACAATATATAAATGAATAACGAATACAAAAATTTTAATATCAGGGTTTATGGGTTGTTTATAAATTTTCAAAAGGAAATTCTGGTTAGTAATGAGTATCAGCTTGATATGAAGATGACCAAATTCCCGGGGGGAGGAATGCATTTTGGCGAGGGGGCGAAGGATTGTTTAAAACGTGAAATTATGGAGGAAATGGGACAGGAGATTGAAATAACCGAACATTTTTACACTACCGATTATTTCCAGCCTACTTATTTTTACGCTAATTTTCAGTTGGTTAGTATTTATTACCTGGCAAAATTCAAAAATGCTTTAAAATTTAAGGTATCTACAAAACCATTCGATTTTCCCGAACTTAAAAATGGAAATATGTCTTTTCGTTGGGTTTCTATTGCCCAATTATCCGAAATGGATATGACCTTTCCTGTAGATCAGAAAGTGGTTGGTTTATTAAAACAGCGGATTCTATAGCTTTTTTATCCCTTCGATAAATTTCTCCCAACTAAATTTATCTTTTTCAATGGCTGCATTCTTAGAGAATCCTTCTTCACGCTGGTTTTCATAAAAATCGAATAAAGCATCTGCCACCGATTGTGGGTTTATTGCTGTAATATAGCCCACTTTTTGATGAGGGACAATCTCTGCCAGACCTCCAACATCGGTAACCAGCATGGGCCGTTCAAAATGATAGGCAATTTGAGTAACTCCGCTTTGTGTTGCATTTTTGTAGGTTTGTACTACCATATCTGATGCACAAAAATAATATTTTACTTGATCTGCGGGGACGAAACCATTGGTAAAGATAATTCGATCCGCTAAATGATGTTTTGCCACCAAATCGTCATAATATTTACGTTCTTCATAAAATTCACCGGCCACCATTAATTTTATCGGGAATTTGGATAATCTTTTGTCTGCCAGAGCATTTATAAGAATATCAAGGCCTTTATATTTTCTAATGATTCCAAAAAATAACAGATATTTATATTCAGATGAAAGATTAAGATTTTTTAAGGATTCCTGTTTCGGGATTTTTTCTCCAAAGGTGTTATAAATAGGGTGGGGAATAAATATCTTATTTTGATTTGTGGTAAACTGCTCTAAATCTTTTAATACAGATCTTGACATCGCAATAAATCCATCGCATTGATTGACAAAGTATTTGGTTAGCTGGGTTTTAAGAGGAAAATTTTCGTGCGGAATTACATTATGCATAATTCCAATAATCTTTGCACTACTATTTTTTTTAATTTGTTTAGCTATTGTTCCTAAACATGGAGCCATAAAGGGCATCCAATAATGTATAATAACTTGTTCGGGTTTTTCTTTGGCTATCCTGTTTCCAATTTTAATCCAGTTAAATGGATTTATTGAGTTTATTGAGACATCAATAGGGATATGATCGGGTTTGTATCCTTCAGCAAATTGCGTTTTCCCGGGAAAGAGAAATCCCGGATACTGGAGCGAGAAGGTGTAAATTTTTACGCGCTGATTTGTTTGCAGGTAGCTTTGTGCCAGTGCATGGTTAAAATCAGCAATACCTCCGCGTAATGGATATGCAGGGCCAATAAGTATTTTTGTCAAAACTATAAGTTTATTTTTTGCTCAATTTGGTAATTATTTCTATCCGATGAACTTCGTGATATCAATTCGCCTAAAAATCCAGCCAGGAATAGTTGTGTACCCATAATCATGGATGTAAGGGCGATATAAAAAACGGGGCTATCGGTTACTAAAGGTGCTTTTATATTATTCCATAAAAAGTAGAGTTTTTGTCCGCCAAGCCAGGCAGCAGCAAGAAATCCGGCAAAAAACATTAACGTGCCCAGGGTCCCGAAAAGATGCATGGGCCGTTGACTGAATTTTGAAATAAAGGTTATGGATAATAAATCAAGATAACCTTTGATAAAACGGTCGATTCCAAATTTAGTAACTCCGTACTTTCGGGCCTGATGTTGCACTATTTTTTCTCCGATATTAGAGAATCCTGCTTTTTTGGCAATTACAGGAATATAACGATGCATTTCGCCATAAACTTCAATATTTTTAACTACCTCGTTTTTATACGCCTTTAATCCGCAGTTAAAATCATGGAGCTTTATCCCGGTAAGTGCACGTGCTGTGCGGTTATATAATTTACTTGGTATAGTCTTGCTTATAGGGTCGTACCTTTTTTTCTTCCATCCGGAAACCAGATCATAATCTTCCTCTTTTATCATCCGAAATAAATCGGGAATTTCATCGGGGTTGTCCTGTAAATCAGCATCCATAGTTATTACCACATCACCGTTAACATCTCTAAAACCAGTATGTAAAGCTGCTGATTTACCATAATTTTTACGAAATTTTATTCCTTTTACTTCCGGATGTATTTCGCTTAGCTCCTGGATTACATGCCATGAATTATCTTTACTTCCATCATCAACCAAAATTATTTCAAAAGTAAATTGATGGGTTGTCATTACTTTTTTAATCCAATGAACCAGTTCTGGCAATGATTCTTCTTCATTTAACAAAGGTACTACTACAGAAATATCCATAATTTATTGTTATCAAATGTCATACTAAGCTCGCAGGAGTATGACAAAATTAGATGTTCAAAAGTCACACTTCGACAGGCCTGACTGCCGTCAGGCAGGCTCAGTGTGACTATTATAAAATAAAATTTTTATTCTTCGTCAATGTCTTGCATTGCATTTTGATAAGGATCTCCTTCTTTTTTAAAAAAAGCCGATGTAATTAAAGCAATGATAAATCCCCAAAACATCATTCCCAAAAAGCTAAAAAGGGATATTAGCACAGGAGACATCATTTTTTTCTGCAACGAAAGTCCCATTTCTATCTGCTCATCAGGAATTCCTTGTTTTAAAAGCTGTTCCTCAGCTAATGCCAACATTTTTTCAATATAATCCGGGTCGATTATGCTAATTAGTAAATAATTGTAAATACCAAATATAAGAGAAGCAATTAATACAATGATTGTGCTAAATCCTAAAGCCTTACCATAAGAAATAACACCATTCAGGTTATTTTCCCGGTAGGATTTAACTCCCCAAATCAAGAAAGCAATGATGATTACATAATTAACATAACCTAGATATTTATTTAGATGTAAATTGAAAATGAATAGCAATACGGCAAAAATTACTAATACTAATCCCAATATTAGACCATGATTTAAAGCAGCTTTAAAGACTGAATTTGATTTTTTTTCCATAGTTTTTAGAGGTTTTGGTTTTATTGAAACAAATATATCAGTTTTTCGATAAATAATAACTCAATTATTTGAAAAGATTTATTTAATTATTAATTTTGTGGCCCTCGGGCAAGTCTTACACGACCAGCTCCTGTTGAACTCCCCCAGGTCCGGAAGGAAGCAAGGGTAGACGGTTGTAGCGGTGCGATGTAAGTAGCTTGCCCGTTTTTTTTAAAATATTATAAAAAGGATATAAAAAAATCCCGCATCATTTTTTGATACGGGATTTTTTGTTGAGTTATCTTACTATGATTTAGTTATTCTTTCCAGCCATCTTAGCATGAAAAACATCGTGGCCATGGATAAAACACAGACTACAACAAACATACTCCATGTTAACCACAGGGGTACACTTTCATAAAGTATAGCACCAATAAATAATAACTGGTTACCAACCGCGGTTGCACCTAACCAGCCACCTTGCATAATACCCTGGTATTGAGGGGGCGCTACTTTAGATACAAATGAAATTCCAAGTGGGCTAATAAATAGCTCAGCTACAGTAAGAATTAAATAGGTTCCAATTAGTAGGAATGGAGTTACTCTTAGGGATTGATCAAGGGGTGTCCCATCTCTCGCAGGGTCAATGGTTTCAGAAGCAGGTAATCCAATGGAACCTAATGTCATCACTAAATAGGCAGTTGCTGCAATTCCCATACCGATAGCAATTTTCTTGGGTGTTGACGGTTCCATACCTTTTGATCGTAACCATCCGAAAAATCCTACAATAATTGGTGTTAACAGAACAATAAATAGTGGGTTAACCGATTGGAATATTTCTGCCCCTTCAATGGTTACAAAGCCAAGATTAATAGCAATTCCGCTTAAATCAGTATAGTCACGGGCAAACATCGTAAGCGTCAGACCGTTTTGGTGGAATGAGAACCAGAAAAAGATTACAACGCCAAATACAGCAAATAGAGCATATAAACGTTGTCTGATTTCCTGAACGCTCATTTCAGGGGTAGCATCGGTTTTTGTACCGTCTTTTGCTTTTTTCTGTACGGTAGGGAATTTTTTGGAATTTGTTAAATAAATAACCAATGAAATAACCATTGCGCCAACAGCTATACCAAATGCATAATGATAACCGGTTGTGAAAATATCAAGATATTTGGTAGCAAAAGCATCCAGGCTTTGACCTGCTCCACCTACGGAAGCTTTAATCTCCTCGAAACGGGTCATTGCTTCCTGTGTTAATCCTGAGCCTAAATGTTTGTGGCATAAAGCAGGAAGGTCTGGATTATAATTAAGTCCGCTGTTGTTTAACCACCAGTTTCTGATACCAATTGCTGCGAAAGGAGCAAAAATGGCACCTACATTAATAAACATATAGAAAAGAGAGAATCCGGAGTCTCTTAATTTTCCATATTTTTCGTTGTCATACATCTGGCCAACTAAAGCCTGTAAGTTACCTTTGAATAATCCATTACCAAAAGCAATAACAAACAAACCAAAGATTGTTAAAATTAGCATGGCCATTCTGCTGCTTTCAGGTACCGGCGTTGGTGATGGTAAGGCTACAATTACATAACCTACAGCCATGATTACGATTCCGGTTAAAATGGTTCCTTTGTAATTTCTTAATCGGTCGGCAATTAATCCTCCAACAAAAGCGAGGATATAAATAGAAAAATAAAAAACCGAATAAATTAAACCGGCATCTTTACCCGATAAACCAAACTTTGCTTGTAAAAAAAGCACCAGTATAGCCATCATGGTATAGAAGCCAAACCGCTCCCCCATATTAGCCAGGGCTGCTGCAATTAATCCTTTAGGATGTCCTTTAAACATAGTGTATTCGTTTTAGTTAATATTAATTTTCAAATCATTTACAAAAGGAATGACAAATATAAAAATCTTTTTTTTGTGACCAAGGATTTATACAAAGGTTTAAGCTAAAAAATTGAATGAAAATTATTCGTTGTGATTTTGTGTTTAAGTGTTGTTTTATAATTATTTATGACGTTAGATAAAAGGGACCTTAGACAGAATGTCTTTTGTTTCTGAATAATTGATATTTTGCTATAACATATTGGATGGAGATGTTTTATCAAATGTTAAGTTTATTAAAACATTATAATCTGATACCTGGAAAATTTCTTTATATTCACATCTTGATGGAAGAAAATGATGGATATTTCAATAGAACCTTTTAAATTTGTTCGAAAAGGAATGAAGAAATGAAACGAACATGATTTTTATTAATCATAAATATCACACACAAGAATGATTAAAAAAAATCATGTGAGAGCGGAGCGGTTACATCCGTTCTCAAATTTTTAATTAATTTATTTACAAATAATTATAAAATATTAAGAACGGATGAAAATTCTTAAATCATCTCAAATAAAAGAAGTTGATGCTTATACTATAAAAAATGAACCGATAGCATCTATTGATTTAATGGAACGGGCGGCCATGACCATTACCCGGAAAGTTGCTGATTATTATGCACCCGAAACAATTGTAAAATTATTTATTGGCCCGGGAAATAATGGTGGTGATGGGTTGGCTGTTGCTCGCCAATTGGTAGAATTTGGGTTTTTACCCGAAGTTTATTTGCTTAAAATAACGGACAAGCTTTCACCCAATGCTGAAATTAATCTGGAACGATTAAAAAAAATCAATAAAGTAAAGATTTCTGAAGTAACGAATGAAAATGTTTTTCCCAAATTGCAACGTAATGATTTATTGATTGATGCTTTGTTCGGTTCAGGGTTGTCAAGAAAACTTGAAGGGTTACCTGCAGGTTTAGTAAAACATATGAATCAATCGGGTGCCGATATTGTATCTATTGATATCCCTTCCGGATTGTTTGGCGAAGATAATGGATCAAACGACAGCGATTCAATAATTAAGGCAAAATATACTTTTACTTTTCAGATGCCAAAACTGTCGTTCTTTTTTCCTGAAAATGAAAATGTTGTTGGGTATTGGGAAATAATGGACATTGGATTAATGCAGGAAGTAATAGAAACAATCGATTCCGGTTATTTTATGCTTACACAGGAAGATATTGCTTCCAAAATTATACAGCGCCAAAAATTTTCTCACAAAGGAACTTTCGGACATGCGTTGCTCGTTTCCGGAAGTTATGGAAAAGTAGGAGCCGCTGTTTTATCGGCAAAAGCTTGCTTACGAACCGGTTGTGGTTTGGTAACGGTACATGTTCCTAAAGTGGGCTATGAAATTGTACAAACAGCATTGCCCGAAGCCATGATTAGCATCGACTGGTCGGATATTATTTTTACTGATGTGCCTGAAATTGATCATTATTCATGTATAGGCATAGGCCCGGGTATCGGAACGAAGCATAATACGCAAAAAGCATTGTTTAACCTTCTCGAAAGGGTTGAAAAACCTATGGTAATGGATGCTGATGCGCTAAATATTTTAAGCCAACATAAAGATTGGATTCAAAAAATTCCGGCAAATAGTATATTAACTCCTCACCCTAAAGAATTTGAACGCCTGGTGGGAGAGACTGCTGATGATTATGCAAGAATTCAACAACAGATTAAATTTGCTGTAAAAAATAAATTAATTTTAGTTTTGAAAGGTGCGTACACTTCAATTGCAATGCCTGACGGGACCTGTTATTTTAATAGTACAGGAAATCCCGGAATGGCAACTGCCGGTAGCGGCGACGTACTAACCGGAATAATCCTTTCGTTAGTAGGGCAAGGATATGATCCTGCCCATGCAGCAAAAATTGGTGTATATTTGCATGGATTATCTGGTGATATTGCTTTTGAAAAAATGGGGCAGGAGGCATTAATTGCTTCCGATATTATTGAGAATCTTGGAAGTGCATATTTGAAATTAAAAAATTTAAAAGAATGAACCGAATATATATCTTATCAACTGTTTTTGCATTAGCATTTTTTTCCTGCAAAACAACATCAGAAACCAAAGTTTCAAAAATTGAACATTTGACAAATTACCCCGAAAATGGTATTATATACGCCCTGCCTAAAACCACCCTGCGTTTTACAGTCGAGGCTTTGCGTACCGATATAATTCCCGGACCTTATTATGAATATGCCCAAAAATATCTGGGTATGGATGATGTCCTTGAAGAGGAATATTCAGACTGGCAGATTTCAAATATTACTATTGATTCTTATAATGAAATAGATCCTGAGCAATTTTATATCATGGAACCGGAAGGTAAAATGACAGTAAATATGCAAAAGCTGATTGAAAACGGCAGTATTTTGCCTGTTAATATACGTTCTAAACAAGAATTTAGTAACGATTTTTATGGTTATAATGATCCCGGTAAAGAAGTTGTTTTTACTGATTTAAGCGTAAAAAAGTATATTGGCGAAGAAAAAGTAACCTATTATAAACGGGTGCAACGCGATTCACTTTTTGCAAAGGTACCGGTAGTAAAAACCCAGTCGGTTACCAAAACTTTTGAAGATAAAGCCGAAGAGGCTGCTAATTTTATTTTTATGATCCGCGAAAAGCGGTTTGAATTATTAACCGGAATGGCTGATTTTTATCCCGAAGGGAAATCACTTCAAGTAGCTATCAATGAATTGAATAATCTGGAGAGTGAATATTTGTCGTTGTTTATAGGGAAAAAGTTTACTAGCACATACAAGGCAACTTTTGAATATTCACCTCAGGCAGAAGATTTAAATCAGCCTCATATTTTATTTCGTTATTCGGATGAAAGAGGGGTACTTCCGCCAAATGATCTAAGAGGACGGCCTATTATTGTTGAGCTGAGAAAGTTAAACCATACCCATAATCTTGATTTTTTGTTCGCTGACCAAATTAATCGTGAGGGGACTACTTATAAAAATAAACTTTTTTACCGCATTCCCGATCAGGCATTTATTCACGTAGTAGATGGAAATCAATTGCTGGCAAAACGGAAATTAATCATTGAGCAGTTTGGGACGGTGGTTCAAATTCCATCAATGTTTTTAATGGATAATGAAAAGTTTATTGAATTTTACAGGGAGGAAAAATAAAAAAGGCCTTCAAGGTCTTTAAAATTTATTGCACTGTTTTAATTTATTTATTAATTATCCACCGTTATTTCGCTTTGGAAATTCTTTTGGAATTCTTCAAATGATTTTGACTTAAACGCATCATCGGCAAAAAATCTGAGAACAGGCTCCAGCCTTTCGGGTGTATAGTGTCCAGGAACAGCGGTAAGCCGTTGGTTGTTTTCGTCCATATATACTATACTGGGATATGACATTTTACTTTGTAACAAAGCAACTGCCAATTGATGAGGCGATCGGCTACTGTTACCATCGTTTATAAATTGTTGGCCAGCAAAAACAATGGTGTCTCTGCTTTCTGCATTAAATTTTACGGCATAATATTCCTCGTTTAAAATCTTGGTAATGGTAGGATGTGAAAAGGTATTGGCATCCATTTTTTTGCACCACCCACACCAATCAGTATATACATCAATAAATATTTTTCGTTGTTCTTTTTGGTTCAATTCAACAGCCTCTTCGAATGTATACCATTTTACTTCTTTCTTTTGGGCAAAGTTTTGACAAACTATTCCGGCAAAAATTAAAGTTAACAGTATTCGTAAAATGTTCTTTGTCATAAAAATCGTTTCTTAATTTAAATATAACATGCAATTATTTATATATTTAATTACAACGCAAATTAAAATATTTTGTTCTAAAAATACAATATCTTTTGGTTTGATAAAGATTTTTATGGCTACAAGAAAACATATAATTTTTTTAAACTAGTTGTAGAATATGTTAAGGAAAATATTTATTGATGGGTTAAATTTGAATAAGCCCGTAAATTTTTGCTAAATTTGAGCTTTATAAATAAATTTTAATTTGAGTAAACATTGCTATATTATTTATGTTTCTCAATAATAATAAGATATAAATTCTATAAAAAGGAGGAAAACTCATGAGTGATATTCGTAATTTAGAACCCAAAATAGTATGGGAGATATTTCAACAATTATGCGACATCCCGCGTCCATCAAAAAAAGAGCGTAAAGCAGTAGATTTTGCTAAAAAATTTGGTGAAGATTTAGGGTTTGAAACCATTGTTGACGAAGTAGGAAATGTGATTATTAAAAAGCCGGCAACTCCCGGGATGGAAGATCGTAAAACGGTTATCTTGCAAGGGCACCTGGATATGGTTCCACAAAAAAATAGTGATATCCAACACGATTTTGAAAAAGACCCGATTCAAGCCTATGTAGATGGTGAATGGGTTACTGCCAAAGATACTACGTTGGGTGCTGACAACGGTATTGGTGCGGCTGCTTCTTTAGCCGTATTACAATCAAAAGATATTGAACATGG
>Ga0209931_1000343_pt1 | contig 28158 bp, 29 predicted proteins | sample SalPonR1_B_D1_MG_FD_185697 | JGI IMG/M metagenome (GOLD analysis project Ga0209931, IMG submission 185697) | Salt pond soil microbial communities from South San Francisco under conditions of wetland restoration - Salt Pond MetaG R1_B_D1_MG... ...
CACGGCTGCGGGACGAGGCGAAGGGCGGGCCGTTCTTCCTGCGCATGAACATGGAGGCCGGACACCGGGGCTCCGCCGCCCGCTTCGAGAAGCTGGAGGAACGGGCCCACGAGTATGCTTTCGCGCTGAAGCTGCTGGGGCTGACCGAGCGCGGGCCGGTGAGCCACGTCGGGGACTGATCAGCCGTCCCGGCGGCCCACCCGGTTCGCCAACGTGCCTATGCCCTCTATGGCGAGCTCGATCTCGTCGCCGGGGGCGAGCCAGCGGCCGTTCTCCATGGCGCAGCCGCCGGGCATGGTGCCGAGGCCGAAGACTTCGCCCGGGTGCAGCCGCTCCGCGCGGGAGACGTGCACCAGGATATCGGCGACGCCGTGCTGCAGATCCGAATTGCGGCTCTCTACGATGCGCTCGCCGTTGATCCGGACCTCCCCCTTCACGGTCTCGATGCGTGGCAGGATGTCGTCCGCGGTGGCCACGCTCGCCGAAAGTGCGTTCACGAAGTGCTTGCACTTCTGCGGTCCGAAGCCGCTCTTCATCTCGTCGAGCTGCACGTCTCTCGCGCTGAAGTCGTTCAGGATCAGGAAACCGCCGATGGCCGCTTCCGCCTCTTCCGGCGTCGCGTCCAGCAGCGGTTTCGTGATGACGCAGGCCAGTTCCAGCTCGTAGTCCAGCGCGTCGGTATAGTCCGGCCAGTCGACGGTGGCGCCGTCGGTGACCACGTTAAGATGATTGGTGAGGTAGTAGACCGGCTGCCGGTACCAGAGCGGCTTCGGCTTCAGCGCCGGGAAAGGTCTGCCGGTGAGTTTCTCGTAGCCGTTCACCACCTTCAGAAGGCCGGGCTTGAAGCGCCGCAGATAACCCCGCGCCGCCTCCACCGCGTGGGTCTCGGACAGCATGAAGTCCCGCAGCGAGGCCGGCCGGAACGGCAGCAGCGGCTCGGCATCCGCCGGCAGCGCCTGCCACTCGCCGCTGGCCAGGCCCTCCTCCGCGCGCACCTTCAGCTGCGGCCAGCTGTCGAGGAGAGCGAGCATGTCGCCCGGCGCGTCGGGCGCGAGGTCGCCCACCGGGACCCAGGCGCCGTCCTGCGCAGCGGCGGCCATGACCACAGTGTCGTCGATGCGGAAGCGCGCGAATCGCATATCGGCCGATTATCGCGGCTGGGGCGTCAAACACAAAACGCGGCGGCGGCCGGGTAGTTTCCCTGATTCCGGTGTCGCGGCGGCCGTGCCAGAGTCGGAGTGCAGAGAGCCGGGCACAGCACCATGACACAGCGAAACAGGCTGAGCGCGCTCCGGCACGCGGTCCGGCCGCGGGTGCTGGTGCGCTACGGCGGCCTGCTTGCCGCCACCGTCGGGCTGCTGACCCTGGTTCCGGCCGTGGCCACCCTCGCCGGCGGCGAATACGGGAGCGCCGCGGCCCTCGGCCTCGTGGCACTCGCCCTTGGCGCCGGCGGCTTCCTCTGCCACCGCATCAGCGCGCCCGCCGAGATCCAGCCCAACGAGGCACTGGTGCTGGTGGCCGGCGCGTTCGTGCTGACGCCGGCGGCGATGATCTGGCCGTTCACCACCTTCGGCCTGACCCCGGCGGACGCCTGGTTCGAGGCGGTCTCGGCCGTGACGACCACGGGCCTGACCACGCTTGCCGAGCCTTCCGGGGAGCCCTGGCCATTGCTGCTCGCCCGCTCCTGGATGCAGTGGTACGGCGGCCTCGGGTTCGCTGCGCTGTGCGTGGCACTGCTGGTGCCGCGGGGCATCGCGGCGCGGCGGCTGCTGGAGCCGACCGGCGCGCGGGAATCCGACATCCCCTCGATGATCTGGCACGCGCGCCGGCTGATGATGATCTACGCCGGGATGACGCTGGCGGGCTGGCTCGCCCTCTGGGCTGCGGAGGGCCGGCCTTTCGTCGCGCTGGTCCACGTGCTCTCCGGCGTGTCCACGGGCGGGTTCTCGACCATGGACAGTAGCCTCGCCGGCTTCGGCGGCAACGGGTCCGCCTGGGTGCTGAGCCTGATCACGCTGCTCGCCGCCGTCAGCCTGCCGCTCTATCTCCGCGCCGTCCGCGGCAACTGGCGGAGGCTGCTCGTCGATGCCGAACTGCGGGCGCTGCTCGTAGCGGTGCTGGCGGCCGGCGCCGCGTTGAGCCTGATCCTCGCCGCATCCGGGCTGGATACCCCTGCAGCCGTGCAGCAGGGCTTCCTGCTGGGCGTCTCGGCACAGACCACCTCCGGTTTCACGCCGGTGGACCCGGCCGCGCTGCCGGATGCGGCCAAGTGGACCTCCATTGTCAGCATGGCGCTCGGCGGCAGCGTGGGTTCCACCGCCGGCGGCATGAAACTGCTGCGCCTGCTCGTCGTGCTGCGGGTGATCCAGTTGCTGGTGCAACGCATGGCGCTGCCGCCCCACGCGGTGGCGGAAGCCCGGCTGGGCGGGAGGCGGGTGGAGGCGGGAGAGATCCTGCACATCCTGGCGGTGCCGACGATGTTCCTGATCGTGGTCGTGGCATCGGTGATCCCGTTCCTGCTGCACGGCTACGCGCCGCTGGACGCCCTGTTCGAGGTCGTCTCCGCCACCGGCACGGTGGGTCTCAGCACCGGCATCACCTCCAGCGACCTGCCCGGCCTGCTGAAAGGGGTGCTCGCCTTCGACATGCTGGCCGGGCGCATGGAATTCATCGCCATCCTGGTGGTGCTCGCGCCGCACACCTGGATCGGCAGGAGGTACGCGACACAATGAGAGCCGTATTCGTAGGAGCGAGCCCGGCGACGCTGGCAGCCGTCCGGGTATTGCTCGAGCGCAATCACGAGGTGGTGATCATCGAGCAGGACCGGGAGGTCATCGAGTCGCTGGATGAGCTCGACTGCGGGGTGCTGCACGGCGACGGCAGCCGCCCGGCCATCCTGAAGGAGGCCGACCCGGAGAACACCGACTTCCTGTTCTGCCTCACCACCAACGACCAGACCAACATCATCGCCAGCCTGGTCGGCCGATCGCTGGGATTCTCCCGGGTCATCACCCGCATCGAGAAGCAGGAATTCGAGCATGTCTGCCTCGAGCTCGGGCTGGTGGATACCATCGTGCCGGAAGTCACCCTGGCCCGGCACCTCGCCGACGTGATGGAAGGCCGCGATCCCCTGGAACTCTCCGCCACGCTGGGCGCGGACGCACGGTTGATCTCGTTCGTGCTGAGGGAGGACGAGGGCGGACCCATCGAGAACCTGGAGCTGCCCGGCGACAGCCGGGTCATCTGCCTCTATCGGGACGAGGAGCTGATCTTCGCGAAACCCGAACTCGAGCTGAAGAAGGGTGACCAGGTGGTGGTGCTCGCCCGCACGGAGGACGCCGATGAGCTGCGCGACCGCAGGTCGAAAGGCTAGATAACGGCACGAGCGCCTCTCTGGAAGTGCCGGGGGCGATTGCGAAAACGCAGCGCGCCGGCGGCCGGCGGGCGGCCGCTGGGAGTGGAGCGGGTGAAGGGAATCGAACCCTCATTCTCAGCTTGGGAAGCTGATGTTCTACCGTTGAACTACACCCGCCGCCGGGATCACGGATAGTCTACTGCGGCCTCCCGGTAATCCCAATAGTCCGGCGCGATGACTCCCTACTCGACGACGGTCAGTTCCTCCAGCAGTTGCTCGGCGTCGTACGCTTTGTCGAGCGCCTCCAGCATGATGGCCGTATCCACGGCCACGCTCCGGTTCAGGCTCGGGTCGAACCAGTACTCTCCGGCGATCGAGTGGATGTTACCGTCGAAGGCGACGCCAACCAGCGCGCCGTCCGCGGCGATGACGGGGCTGCCCGAGTTGCCGCCGGTGGTATCAGTGGTGCTCACGAAATTGAACGGCGTGCCGGGGTCGAGCGCCTCGCGCACCGCCTGCCAGCTCTCCGGCACCAGAAACGGCCGCTCGCCAGTCGCGCGTTCGAACAGGCGGCGGGTCTCCGTGAACGGCTCCACGTACTCGCCTTTCTCTTCCCAGCCCTCGACGGCGCCGTAGCTCACGCGCAGCGTGAAGGTGGCGTCCGGGTAGATGTCGGTGCCGTAGATCTCGAACCTGGCGTCGGCGATCATCTCCCGCCCGCGGACCAGCGGCGCCTCCACCCGCTCCTCGTAGGCTTCCCGCAGCTCCCGGGCGGACGGCTCGATGGCGAGGGCGAGACGAATCATGGGGTCGTCGCTCGCCCTGACGGCCTCGATGCCACCCTCCCACAGTCCGCGCCGGTATCCGGGGTCGTCGAGCCGGGTATCGGCGACCAGCCGCGCCGCGAGCGTATCCGGCGACTCGTTGCCCAGGATCGTCTTGACGTAGGCGCTGTCCGGCCCGAGCCATTCGCGCATCTTGGCCAGCGAGAAGGCGAGCCGCAGCTCGTCGTAGGGCTTGCTGATCGGCCGGTCCGCGAGCAGGCCCTGCTCGAGCTGGGGCAGCGCTGCGTCGGTATAGGCGCGAATGCGCTCCTCGTTCGGCTTCTCCCGCTCCAACGTGCCGCGCACGATACTGCGGGCGTAGCCGAACAGGTCGCCCATGAGCCCCGCCCGGTTCTCGATGAAGAGGTGCTCCTGGTACATGTTGCGGCGTGCCGCGACGGCGCCGTCGATGAGTTCCCAGGCCTCGCCCCAGACGGCCTCGTATTCCGGGTTGGCCGCCACGGCCTCCCTGAGCTTGCGTTCGCCGGCGGCCTTCTCCGCCATCATCTCGTCGTCCAGCAGCGCGAACAGGCGGTTGCGCACCACCTTGATGCCGTTCTCCACCAGCAGGATGTTCTGCTGCACCGCGCGCGCGGCCTCCGGGCCCGTGTGCTGCCAGGCCAGCATGCGGCCGCGGAGTTCCGAGTTGCGCAGCAGCCAGATGGGGTAGACGACATCGCGCAGCATCCGGAGCTCGGTCAGCGTCATCTGGCGGGACGTGCTGCCCGGGTGGCCCGTGACGAAGACGGGGTCACCCGCCTCCGGGCCGCCGCGCCGCCAGGACAGGTAGTCCGGCGTCGACGCGGGCTCTCCGTCTTCGTACGCGCGCAGGAACGACATGTCGAACGACCAGCGCGGGAAATTGAAGTTGTCGGGGTCGCCACCGAAGGCGGCGATGTCGAGTTCCGGCGCGAACACCAGGCGCACGTCGTCGTAGCGCCGGTAACGATAGATGAAGTACTGGCCCCCCTTGTACAGGCTGACCGCCTCGCAATGCAGCTCGCCGTCGGAGTCCGCCTCGCAAGCGGATTCCAGCCGGGTGAGCGCGGCCTTGCGGGCCTCGTTCGCCTCGGCGTCCGACAGGCCCTCGACCGCGCCCAGCACCGCCTCCGTGACTTCCTCGTAGCCCACCAGCACGGAGACCTGCTCGCCGGGGCACTGCAGCTCTTCGCTCCGCTCGGCGGCCAGGAAGCCCTCGTCCGAGAGGTTGCGCTCGTCGCTGCTCAGGTTGCGCACGCAGCCCCAGAGGCAGTGATTGTTGGTGAGGATGAGGCCGTCCGGCGAAACGAAAGAACCGGTGCAGCCATTCTCCAGCCGGGTCGTGGCGAGCTGGGCCCGCTCCAGCCAGGCGTCGTCGATGACGACGCCGTATTTTTCCTCTACCTGGCCGGACGGGAAGTTGTCGAGGGTCCACATGCCCTCGTCGGCGAGTGCGGCGAGGGGGAACAGGAGGAGGGCACAGACGTTGAGTGGGCGCATTCGGACTCTTCCGCTGACAGGTACGGTCATTCTAGAGTCGGATCCCGACGAACGGAACCGGCTTCGGCGCGGATGCGGATTCGTCGTTTACCCGGTGGACGCAGGGTCGACACGAGGGTTTGGCGGGAATCCGCCCGGTGGATACACTCGAAAACCAGGGCCGCAGCCTCACTGCCCACACGGACATTCACCACCATGGACGACACGAAGCCCCGCACCGCTGCCGACGAAACCGGAGAGCCCGGCAAGGGCGTCTCGCCGCGTCCGGCCAACCCGGACGGCAAGAGCGCGAACGGCTTCCTGCTGGACTGGTATGCGAGCGCACCGCGGGGTGTCGTCGCAAAGCCCCGGCGGCAGGTGCTGGCAGAGCTGTTCACCTCGCTGCTGGTGCTGTCGGCGAAGTTCGGCTACAAGCCGGCCGTCGCCGTGCCGAACTACCTCTATTTCGTGGACGGTGAGTGGAGTCTGAGTCTGATCGCTCCCGACGAGTGGCACGAAGATCGTGGCGAGTGCTTCGCCGGCACCTGCCTCCTGCAGGCCGACCGGACCTGGACCATCGCGCCCTCGGAACAGATGTCCGCGGATACGGCGGTGGCACGCGCCGTCGCCCGGTTCTACGTAGCCTTCGCCGGGATGCTGGATACCGACGCCGTGCTGGAAGACATCCTGCCGTTCCACGCCGGCCATCTCGCCTATTACCAGCGTCTGAACGCCAATGCCCTCAGCCGCTCGGTGCGCGCCGCCGCCACGCTGGGCGGCCAGCTCGCCATCCCGGCGCGCGAGTGGCGGCTGGCGTTGCCCGACAACGCGCGGCCGCTCCTCCGGGGGCCGTGAACCGCCACCACGCGGCGGACGTTGGCGCACGGAGTCCGGCTCGTTGCATGCCCGCGGGCGGCGACGGGTTGGCGTTTGACGCCGCTCGAATGCTGAACCATGGTAGGAGTGGAAGTGACCGAAAGCATCGGATCCCCGCGAGGTGAAACATGACTGCAACCGCAAGGAAGACGCTGCCGATCCTGATCGTCGCTGCGCTGGGCGCGACAGCCTGTCAGCCGGAATCGCCGGCCGAGCCCCCGGGAGCGGCCGAAACGGAGCCGGCTTCGGCGCCGGCGGCCGGGGAGAATCCGGCCGGCTACCCGGGGCCGGAGCCCACGGGCGCTGCCGTCTGGGCCCATCTTCAGGGCGAGGATTACCGCGAGAGCTGGTCGTTCTGGCCGGGCCGCGGCGAACTCTACGAGGGAAGAGAGCCCCACGGCATGCTGCTCACGACCTATGTGAACGATGCGGCACTCGGGGCCGTGGAGGAGAAGGCCGGACGGATGCCGCCAGGCGCGATGATCGTGAAGGAGAACTACACGCCGGAGGAGAAGCTGGCATCGGTGACCGTGATGTACAAGGCACCCGGCTTCAATCCCGACCACAACGACTGGTTCTTCGCCAAATATCGGCCCGACGGGTCCGTGGCCGAGACGCCGGACGGCACGCCGCAGGCAGGCCGCGTACCCGGCTGTCAGGCCTGTCACGAAGCACGGAAGACGAACGATTATCTGTACACGGGCCGCATCCGGACCGAGGGTATGTAAGCCGGCGGCCGGGCAGTAAAACGTGGGGGTCAGCCAGGGCCGAGTTGCCGGCCTTTCGGCAGGTGGCTATGAAATCCGGTGCGACCAGTCCCGTTCGCCGGTGAACAGGAAACGGGTGACGCAGAACAGGAAGTCGCCTGCCTCCGCGCGCTGTTCGATATCTGCTCGCCAGTCGCGGGCTTCCTGTTCGCTCGTCCGCCCCGCCGACACGGCGGCGGCCGCGCACTGGTCGAGCATGGTGCCGGCGTAGCCGACCGCATCGTAGCGGGTGGACAGGACCGGCACGGCCCGGACGCGGACCGAGTCGAAGCCCGCATCCCGCAGCAGCGGCATCAGCCGTTGCGGCAGACGCGGGCTCGGTACGGCGCGGTCCCAGCCGTCGAACATCCGTCGCGTCAGAGCGGCGTCCTCTGCCGTGACGACGGCGGTCTGCCAGTCCGTCTCCACGATCACGACGCGGCCACCCGGGCGGAGGACCCGGCGCATCTCGGTGATGGCGGTCTCCGGACGCTCGACGTAGAGCAGGACCTGGGTGGCCGCGACTGCATCCGCAATGCCGGAGGCCACGGGCAGTCGCACGGCATCGGCGGCGGCCAGACCGACCTGGGGGACGCCGGCACAACGTGCTCGGGCAAGGCCGAGCATGGGACCGCTGAGATCGAGGCCGAGCACCATGCCGTCCGGGCCGACGGCTTCCGCGATAGCGCGGGTCAGCAGGCCGGGGCCGCAGCCCACGTCGACGATGCATTCGCCGGGCGACGGGGCGAGTGCCTCGAGGGTGCGCTCACGCTGCTGCACGATCTCCGGTGACAGGTAGGCCCGTTCGGTGCGCTTCGCCTTGGCGTGGTTGTAGGGGCTACGGCGTTTCAGGGGCGCTCCCGGGCAGGCGGTACGCTCCTCATTATGGTGCAGGACGGCGACATCGCCCAGCGGTGGTTATACTGGCGGGTTCATGTGCTCCCGGTATCACCGCTACGGACGACCCGCGCTCTGCGCCAGTGCCCTGCTGCTCGCGGCCTGCGCGAGCCCGGTGCCCGTGGGTCCGACGCCGGACGCCGCGGCCGCGGCGGATGCCGTCGCGGCCGCAGAGGTCGCTTTCGTAACGAATCGGCAACTCGAGACGCGCAGCGACGGGCGGGACTATTACGGCGGCGACCGCGGACCGGTGACGGCCGGGCGCTGCCGGGTGGCGATCCGGGATGCCGAGGACCACGACGGGCGGCTGCTCGGCGTGGCGCCGGCGGCAACGGGCGACGTGAAGTCGGCTGTCGGGAAGGTCGGCCGCGCCGGAGTGGTCGTTTATATCCACGGTTTCAACGAGGATTTCGGGCGCAGCTGCCGCCATGCGGCATTGCTGCAGAAGCGCCTGGGGCTGGACGGCCGGCTGCTCCTGTTCAGCTGGCCCGCCGATCGCAAGTACGTGACCTATGCAAGCGATGCCGGCGATCTGGCCTGGAGCCTGCCGGATCTCCGGGCGGTGCTCGAGGGGCTGGCCGCCCGGCACGGCAGCGCCGGCGTGAGCATTCTGGGGCACAGCCTCGGCGCGCGGGCGACGGTGGAGGTGCTCTCGCGGATGGATGATGGCGTGGGCGCGTTCGGCCAGGTCGTGCTGGTCGCTCCGGATATCGCACGGTCGCGATTCGCCGAGTTGCGGCCCGTGCTGGAGCGGCGAGCGGAGCGGGTGACGATCTACGCCTCGGAGAATGACCTGGCGCTGCGCCTGTCCACGGTGGTGAATACTTCAGCGCGGCTGGGGATTACCGACGAAGAGGCCCATGCAGGGGGTGCCCTGTCCGCGAAAGTGCAGCTCGTGGACGTGTCCGGGACCGGTCTTCACAGCCTGAGCGGACATGTCTATCACCTGCGCAATCCGGCGGTGATCGAGGATATCGGGCGCCTGTTCGCCCCGGTTGCCGCCGATGCTGGCGGCAGCTACGAGCGCGTGCCGGGGTCCGCTCCCGGCCTGTGGCGGCTGCTGCCGGTCAAGCGCGGGACGACGGCTTCCGCCGGTGGGAATCGGCCGAGGAACTTCTGAAACTCTCATAAGTTTCAAAAGTTGCAAAAGTTCGGTCCGGCACCTTTAAGCGATCCAGACCTGCTGTGCGTTGACGAATTCGTGGATGCCGTGGGGGCCGAGTTCGCGGCCGTAGCCGGAGCGGCCTACGCCGCCGCTGGGTAGCCGGGGGTCGGTCTTCACGATGCCGTTGACGGCCACCTGGCCGGTGTAGAGGCGCCGGGCCATCGCCTCTCCCCTTTCCGCATCGGTCCACACAGCGGCAGCCAGTCCATAAGGCGTGTCGTTGGCGATGGCGAGCGCCTCGTCGGCGTCCGCCGCGCGCATGACCACGGCCACCGGGCCGAAGGTCTCCTCGCAGGCGCCGGTCATGTCCTGCGTCACATCCGTCAGCAGCGTCACCGGGTAGAAGAAGCCGTCGCCCTGCGGCAGCTCGCCGCCCAGGCGGCAGCTGGCGCCGGCTTCGACGCTCGCCCGCACCTGGCGGTGCAGGTTGGCGCGCAGGTCGTCCCGAGCGATCGGGCCCACGTCGGTGGATTCCTCCCGCGGGTCGCCCACCTTCAGTTTCGCCAGGCGATCCTGCAGCAGTTCCACCATGCGGTCGTAGACCGGCGCCTCCACGATGGTGCGCTTCGCGGCAATGCAGCTCTGCCCGGCGTTGATGATGCGCGACAGGGTGATGGTGTCCGCCGCCTTCTCGAGGTCGGCATCGGCCAGCACGATGGCGGGGTCGGAGCCGCCCAGCTCCAGCACGGAGCGCTTGATCTCCGAGGCCGCCGCGGAAGCGACAGCCGCGCCGCCCCGGTCGGAGCCGGTGAAGGAGACGCCCTTGATGCGCTCGTCGCGGATCACCGCCTCCACCGCCGGCGTCTCGATGGGCAGGTTCCGGAACACGCCCTCCGGCGCGCCCACCCGGGCGAACACGTCCTCGATGGCCTGCGCGCAGCCCGGGACGTGGGGGTCGTGCTTCATCACGCAGGTGTTGCCGGCCATCAGCGCCGGCGCGGCGAAGCGGAAAGCAAGCCAGAACGGCGCGTTCCATGGCAGCACGCCCAGGATGGTGCCGAGAGGCAGATACTGCACGTAGCTCGAGCTGGCATCGGACTCGATGACGTCAGCCGACAGGTAGGACGCCGCGTGTTCGGCGTAGTGCTCGGCGCACCAGGCCGCCTTCTCCACCTCCCCCCGGGCCTCGCGCACCGGCTTGCCCATCTCCTCGGTCATGAGCGCGCCCAGGGCGTCCACGTCGCGGCGCATCTCGGCGGCGACGGCGCGCAGCAGCTCGGCGCGTTCGTCGAAGCCGGTGTCGCGCCAGCCGGGGAAGGCGGCGGCGGCTTCGGCGAGGGTGGCCTCGACCTGATCGGGCGAGGCCGGCTTCACCTCGCGGATCACGGTGCCGGTGGTGGGATCGATGGCGGTCAGCATGGAAGGAGGCTCCTGCTCTGGCGGATAGGGGTGGACGGGTGGGTAGATGGGTATGGGTAGACGAGTCCGGGTGGCGCTCAGGACGCCCTGTCGGACTTCTTGGTCTTGTCGGGGTCGTCGCGCGCGGGAATGGCGATCAGCTTGTCACTGGAACCGACGCGCTTGCCCATGAGCGTCTGCTCGCCCTTGACGATGAAGTCCTCGTCCAGGGTGAAGAAGGACTGGCAGCTCCTGTCGGTGACGTAGATCGTGTCCGAGATGCCGACGGTCTTGTCGCCGTCCACGCCCCACATCCACGGGATGATATGGAAGCACATGCCTTCTTCCAGGATGGTGCTGCTGCCCTGGCGCAGGCTGCAGATATAGCCCTCGTCCCAGCTCGGCGGGAAGGCAATGCCGATGGAGTAGCCCGAGCGGGTGATGAGATTCGCGCCCACCTGGTTGTCCTGGATGATGGCCCGGATCAGATTGTCCGCATCGGAGACGGTCAGGCCCGGCCGGATGATGTTCTTCACCTCCCGCAGCGCGAGTTTCATACGTTCCTGGGCCTGCAGCAGCGACGGCGTCATGTCGCCGAGCAGCACCGTGCGCATCATCGCCGTGTGGTAACGCCGGTAGCAGCCGCCGATCTCCAGGAACACGTGCTCGCCCGGCTGGACGGTGCGTCCTTCCCAGGTGGCATGGCCGATCATGGTGCGGGGCCCGGAGGTGACGTAGGGCATCACGGCCGGGGGCTCGCCCCCCGCCCGGAACATGGCGGCGCAGACGGCCGCGCCGATCTCATTCTCGGTGGCACCCGCCTCGGCCGCCTCGTAACCGGCCTGCATGCCGGCCTCGGTGGCGGCAGCGGCCTTCTTCATCACCTCGATCTCGTATCCGGACTTGGTGATGCGGCCCTGTTCCACGATGCCGAAGCAGTCGAGCAGCCGGCCGTCCGTGAACGTGGTATGGATGCTGTCCTGGTGATAGGCCGGGAAGAAGTAGCTGTTTCGCTCGTAGCCGATGTCCTTGCCGTTCAGCCCGAACTCGCGCAGCGACTCCACCAGCATCTGGATGGCGTCGCCGGTGTCGGGATAGGGCCGCGTGCGCTCCACCCAGGTGCGGGCATGGATATTCGACTCCTCCATGCCCCGCGTGATCATGAACGGCTCGTCCTCGAGCGGGACGACCAGCGCCTGGAAGAACGAGTACCCGGTGGTCTGATAGTCCGTCAGGTACATCAGGTTCTCCGGGTCGGTGATGACCACCGCGTCCAGGAGGCGCGCCTGCATGCGATCGCGCAGTTCGCGGAGCCGGCGCTCGTACTCCTCGAACGGGAACGTCATGTCGTCGCGCTGTCTCATGCGGCTTTCACCTCCACCGTATGCGCCACCGCCTCGGAGAGTATGTCCAGGCCTTCCTGCAGGTCTTCCTGCGGGATCGTGAGCGGGGGGATGATCTTCAGCACCCGGCCGCCGACGCCGCACTGCGTGATGATCAGTCCGGCCTCGAAGCACTTCGCCGTGATGGCTTTCGCGAGCTCCGGATCGCCGGTGTCGAGGGCCTGCATCATGCCCTCGCCCCGCGCCTGCATCGTGGTGCCCTTCAGCGAGGCGCAGAGCTTCTCCACGTGGTCACGGATGTGCTTGCCCTTCTCGCGCACGTCCTTCAGGAACTTGTCATCGTCGAAGTACTTCAGGCCCTCGACGCCGGCGACGAAGGACAGACCCTGGCCGCGGAAGGTGCCGGTATGCTCGCCGGGCTTCCAGTGCCTGTCGTGCTCGGGCTTTGCCAGGTTCATCGCCAGCGGCGTGCCGAAGCCGCCGATGCCCTTCGCCAGCGTGATGATGTCCGGGTCCAGGCCCATGCCGTCGAAGCTGAAGTAGTTGCCGGTGCGCCCGCAGCCGGCCTGGATGTCGTCGATGATGAACAGGGCGCCGAGATCCTTCGCCAGCTTCTGGGTGGCCTGCAGCCATTCCTTGCTGGCTACTTTCACGCCGCCCTCGGCCTGGATGGCCTCCACCAGGAAGGCGGCCGGCGGCTCCCAGCCGCTGGAGGGGTTCTCGAACAGCGCCCGCAACCGGTCCACGGACTCCAGGCCGCAGCCTAGCTCGCAGCCGAGGCAGGTCTTCCTGCAGCCGAACGGCTGGTGCACCACGTGCTCCAGCGGCACGCCGGCGGCGTTGCGGAAATAGGAGTTCGACGTGCAGGCCAGCGAGCCGAGCGTCATGCCGTGGAAGCCGTGGGTGTAGGCCACCACGCTGCGCCGGCCCGTCACCTTGCGGGCGAGCTTCAGGGCGAGCTCCACCGCGTTGGTGCCGGTGGGGCCCATGAACTGCAGCTTGTAGTCCCAGCCCCGCGGCTCGAGGATGGTGCCGACGAACTTTTCGATGAAGTTCCGCTTGGCCGTGGTGTAGAGATCGAGGCTGTGGGCGACGCCGTCGGACTGGATATAGTCGATCAGCGCCTGCTTCATGTTCGGGTTGTTATGGCCGAAGTTCAGCACCCCGGCGCCGGCGAAGAAGTCGATGTAGGACTTGCCGTTCTCGTCCACCTGCCGCGCGTTGGAGGCGGACTTGAATACCGTCGGGTAGGTGCGGCAATAGCCGCGGATATCCGACTCCCATCTCTCGAAAACTTCCATCTGCTTCTCCCTGTTAGTTATCGCGCCACCATAGCATTCGCGGGGCGGCCTTTGAAATCGGTCGCGTCGCGCCTTCGCCAACCGCCGCTGAAAAAGAAAACGGCCCCCGGAGCGAAGCTCCGGGGGCCGCGGGGTCGTCCCTGACCAGTCGGCGTCCGTTGCGGGCCCGCCTCAGGTGGCGCAGGCCGGCACCGCTGCGTAGTCGATGACCAGCGGCAGCGGCAGCGCGCCTTCGCTGCCATCGGTGGCGGGGTCGCGGGCGATCACGTCGATCACTTCGCCGCCGCTGAACGTGGCGTCCGGGATTTCGATGGCCACCACGCTCTTGTCACCGGCCGGCGTCACGTAGACGTCGTAGATGCCGGGCGCGATGGACAGGATGCCGGTATCCGCGCCGAAGGGGACGTCGGCGAAGCTCGGCGTGACCGAAGCGTCGTTCAGGTCCGTGCCGTCCGCCAGCAGATACAGGTCCACGTCGCCGGTGCTCGGCGAGCCGTGGATCACCCGCAGCTTCGCCTCGGTGACCACGCTGCGCGTGTCGGTGGCGAGCGCCAGCGGCTGGATGGCCGGCGTGCCGGAGGACAGGAAGCCGGTCACGATGGCGGTCGCCTCGGCGCCCTGCTCTGCGGTGAACGCGAAGTCCGTGGCCACCACGGAATTGTCCGCGTTAGCAACCACGCTCACGGTGTAGTCGCCCGGGGCCGGGACCGCGCCGATCTCGCAGAACTCGGTGAACGAATAGTCCACCGCGAGGGGCAGCGCCTCGTCGTTCGCCGTGGAGGTGTCATCCGCGAGGATGTCCACCGGCGGAGCATCCGGCGACGCGTGCACCGCGGTCACCGCCGCCGGCGTGTTCGCGTCCGGCAGGTCGGCGGCGCCCGTGCCGTCGAGCACCACGAGCTGGATGGGCGTGGCGCCCGGACCCGTGTTCTCCACGGCAGCGATCAGGAGTTCCGCATCCGCGGCAAGATCCAGCTCACCGGAGTCGAACACCACCGACGCCGGATCGCCGGCCAGCGTGACGCGGATCTGATAGGTGCCGGCCGGCACCTCAAGACGGTCACTCACGTCCTGGTAGGCCAGCGGCGTCGTGGAAATCGGCGCGCTGGCGGCGAGGTCGGCGCCCGGTGTGGTCACGTAGACGTCGACCGGCGGTGCATCCGGCGCTGCATGCACGACCTGGGCGAAGAAGCTGCCCGGGGTCAGCGCCTGGTCGGTCGGATTCGCGATCACCAGCGGCCCGATGGGAGCGGCCACGTCGCCGACGGCGATGACCGTGTAGTCGGTGCTGAAGTCGAGATCCAGCGTCTCGTCGATGACGATCGCATTACCGCCGGGGATAATGGCCTCCACCTGTACGGTGGTGGTCTCCGTCACCGGCAGGAAGCCCGAGCCCTCGGTGTAGTCCACCTCGCTGAGCGCGGCCTGACCGTTCACCAGAATGTTCACTGCCGGCGCATCGGGCGAGGCGTGCAGCGCGCGCAGCTGGGGCGCGGTGGCGCATTCCAGCAGTTCGGTGGCCGTGACCTCCGAGGGGTCCAGCACGTCGTTGCGGTTGGTATCGAGGCCGCTGTCCAGCGCGAGACCGCCGCCGGGGCAATCGGCATCGCCCTTGGGAATCTCCCGCGTGGCCACCAGGGAATTGAACCCGTCCTGGCCGTCGGCGCCGTCGGTACCGTCGTCTCCCTCGCAGCCGGCCAGCAGAAACGCTGCGGCCAGCAAGGAGGCCGTTGCAGTAGTCTTTCTCATTGTTTCTCTCCCTGAGATGAGTGAGATAAGTTGCGCAGGGGGAGATTCGACAGGGCCGTGACAAGCCGATGCCGTCGCGTCTTTGACAAAATATGAACGTCGGCAGGCATGATGCAGGAAGCGATGAGCGACAAAGCAGAGAAACAGCCGGAACGGAAGGTGCGCAGTTTCGTGCGGCGGGCCGGACGCATGACCCGGGCGCAGGAACGGGCCTGGCGGGAGCTTTGGCCCCGTTACGGCATCGACTCGGACGATCCGGACGCCGTTGCGGCGGCCTTCGGCGGCGAGGGGCGCCGGGTGCTCGAGGTGGGCTTCGGCAACGGCGAGAGCCTGCTCGACCAGGCGGAGGACGACCCGGCGACGCGTTACTACGGCATCGAGGTGCACGAGCCGGGCATCGGGCACTGTCTGCTCGGCATCGAGCGCCGCGGCATCGACAACCTGCGGCTCCTGTGCGGCGATGCGCTGGAGATCATGGAAACGATACCCCACGGCAGCATCGCGCGGCTGAACCTCTACTTCCCGGACCCCTGGCCGAAGAAGCGCCATCACAAACGGCGCATCGTGGCGCCCCGCTTCCTGGATCTCGCCGCCCGGGTGCTGGCGCCCGGCGGCACGCTGCACCTCGCCACGGACTGGGCCGGCTACGCCGGGCACATCGACGAGGTGGTGGCCGCGGACGCGCGTTTCGAACTGGTGGAGCGGCGCGAACATGACGGCGACCGGCCGCTCGCGCGGCCACGGACGAAGTTCGAGCACCGTGGCCTGCGGCTCGGCCACGGCATCTGCGACTGGATCTATCGCCTGCGGTAATACGTATTGGTTGCCGGCAGCGGACAGCCGGCAGCGGATAGCCGGTAGCCGGTAGCCGGTAGCCGACGCTAGACGAAGGCCAGTATGCCGTCCACGACGTACTGAACGGCGAGCGCCACCAGCACCACGCCGAGCAGGCGGCTGACCACGTTGGCACCGGTCACGCCCAGGACGCGCATGATGGGATTGGTGAGCAGCATCATCACCAGCGTGATGGCCAGCACCACGAACACCACCGCCAGCAGCAGGGCCACGCTGACGATGTCGTCCTCCGCGTCGCCCAGGAGCAGCAGCAGGGTGGCCAGGGCGCCGGGGCCGGCAATCAGCGGGAATGCCAGCGGGAACACGGAGATGTCGTCCCGGTAGCGGGCCTCCTCCTGCTCCCGGATGGTGGCCGAGCGCAGGCCGGATTCCCGGGCGAACACCATGTCCACCGAGACCATGAACAGCAGCAGCCCGCCGCCGATGCGGAACGCATCGACGCTGATGCCGAGTATCTTCAACAATTGTTCGCCGGCCAGCGCGAAACCGAGAAAGATGAGCGCCGAGATGCTCACGGCCTTCACCGCCATGCGCCGCCGGAATCCGGGCGCGCCGCCGCGGGTCAGCGCGCCGAACACCGGTATCAGCGTCACCGGCTCGATGACGACGAACATGACCACGAAATTCTTGAGCAGCTGCTCGATCACGCCTGCGCGCCTTGTGGACCATCCTGATTGCAGCGCCGCCGGAATGGTCTGAGTATGATTCGGGTAACGGGTGAGTGGGCGCCTTCCCCGGAGAGGCGCGATAATACAAGGCAGCGGTGGAGGTTGCACGACATGGCTACCGAATTCCCTGCCATCGGCCACTGGTACCGCCGGCCGAACGGCAGACTGTTCGAGATCGTCGCCATCGACGACGCCGACGGCACGCTCGAGATCCAGTATTTCGACGGCACGCTGGGGGAGATCGACCTGGAGACCTGGCCGGATCTCATCCTGGAGCCCGTCGACCCGCCGGAAGACACGTCCGGCTCCCTGGACATGGACTTCGACGACGACGAATCGGAGGGCGACGCTAACGGGCGACGGGACTGGCTGGAGAGCCTCGACTACGTCGACTGAACTACGTGGATTGAGCTGCCGGGTCCGGTACGGTCACGATCACACGCCCATCCTCCACCTCCACCGGCAGGCGGTACAGCGACTTGCCCGGGCACGGACCCGCGACGCAAACGCCGCTGTCCAGCTCGAACATCGCACCGTGTGACGCACAGATGATGTGTCCGCCGTCCCGGGTCAGGAACCGGTGCGGCTGCCAGTCCAGCGGGTGGCCGGCATGCACGCAATAATTCCGGTAGGCCCACACCTCGTCGCCGCGGCGCACCACGAACCCCCTGAACGGCCAGTCCCCCTCTCCCACCGAGAAGCCGCGGCTGCCCGGATCCGCCAGTTCGTCGAGCCGGCAGACCTCCTTCCTGACTTCTCTTGGGCTCATCGGGCCGTTATGCTGGGCCGTCGAACCATCCATCGGACTGTCTGCATGGGATTCCCTACCGCCGACGATGCCGAAGCCGCATTCTATCGCGCGTTTTCATTCTGCGACCTGGAGGCCATGCGCGAGATCTGGTGCAGGGACTCCGACGTCACCTGCATCCACCCGCTGAGCGCGCCGCTGACGGGCTACGACGCCATCATCCGCAGCTGGGAGCAGATATTCCGCAACATGGGCCCGACCCGCATCCTGAGCGAGCAGCTGCATCGCAGCAACTGGCAGGAGGCGGCGCTGCACGTGGTGAAGGAGCACTTCGAGGTGCAGGGCGGCGGCACCACCCCCGTCATCGCCACCAATGCGTACCGCCTCACGGCCGACGGCTGGCGGATGGTGCTGCACCACGGCTCGCCGTCCCAGCGCCCGTCGAACGGCACGCCGCCCACCGCCAGCCGCCGCACCCACTGACTGTAGGAGGGCCTTCAGGCCCGACTCTTCCTGCCCGATCCCCTTCTATTGTGGTCGTCCTGGCTGGATGCGGCACGGCTTCGATGGGCATGTAGGAGGGGCTTCAGCCCCGATTGGCGCTCGGCCACCGCAAGCAATGATCGGGGCTGAAGCCCCTCCCACAAAGAACGGGGATGCGGTCAGGAAGGGGTTGTTCGGTCGCGGCGGGCTATCACGATCGCCAGCACGATCGCCGGCACGCCCATCACCGCGGCGTAGAGGAAGAACGCCGGGTAGTCCCAGGTGTCCACGACGATGCCGGAGAAACCGCTCAGGAACTTGCCGAGCAGGGTCATCAGCGAGGAGAACAGCGCGTACTGGGTGGCGGTGTAGCCCGGGCTGGTGAGATTGGACAGGTAGGCGATGAACACGGAGCCGGCGAACCCTGCCGAGAGGTTGTCCGCGGAGATCGTGACCACCAGCATGCCCAGTTCCGGTCCGAGCGTGGCGAGCCAGGCGAACAGCAGGTTTGTCACCGACACCAGCACCGCGCCGGGCAGCAGCATCTTCACGGCGCCGTAGCGCACCACCAGCGCGCCGCCGATGGCCGCGCCGAGTATGGTCATGCCGATGCCGAAGACTTTGGCGACGGCGGCGATCTGCTCCAGCGTGAAGCCCAGGTCCAGGTAGAAAGGGTTGGCCATGCTGCCCATGACCAGGTCGCTGATGCGGTAGACCGAGACGAAGGCCAGGATCACGAGGCTGAACAACCCGGCCTTCCTGAAGAAGTCGAGGAACGGGCAGACCACTGCGCCGAAGAACCAGCGCCCGGCCGCGCCCATGCTGCGGGTCTCCGGCACCATCCTCGCGATGGTTTCCAGGTAATCCCGCTCGCGGGCGCGCACGACCTCAGGATCCACCTCCGGCTCGCCGATCAGGAGCACCGTGACGATGCCGATGCCCACCAGCGCGGCCATGGTGAGGTAGGCCGCGGGCCAGGAGGCGTCGCTCGCGATGAACAGCGCGCCCGCACCCGAGGCCAGCAGGGCGAGCCGGTAGCCGGTCTGGTAGGCGCCGGCCATCGGCCCCTGCATGCGTTCGTCCACGGCCTCGATGCGCCAGGCGTCGATGGAGACGTCCTGGGTCGCCGAGGAGAACGCGACCAGCAGGGCGAGCCATGCCATCTGCGTGAGGTTCACCGCGGGGTCGGTGAAGGCCATTCCTACGAGGCCCGCGGCAATACCGATCTGGCCGGCCAGCATCCAGCTGCGCCGTTTGCCGAGAAACCGGGTCGCGACGGGGATGGACAGCCGGTCGATCAGCGGCGACCACAGGAATTTCACGGAATAGGTGATGCCGATCCAGGCGAAATAGCCGATGGCCGTGCGGCTGGTTCCTGCCTGGGTCAGCCAGGCGCCCAGCGTGGAGAAAACCAGCAGGAACGGCAGCCCGGCCGAGAAACCGAGGAACAGCATGGCCACGACCCGCGGCCTGAGATAGGCGGCCGCGGAGTCACGCCAGCCGGTGCCCGGCGCATGGCGGCCCGGGACGTCGGCGGCGGACTTGCGGTCAGCCGGCAAGATCCAGCTCGTAGTCGATGGTCAGCGGGGCATGATCGGAGAAGCGTTCGTCCCGGTAGACGTCGGCCTGGCGGATGAGCGGCGCGAGGCCCGGCGTGACCACGTGATAGTCGATGCGCCACCCCACGTTCTTCTCCCACGCCCGGCCCCGGTTCGACCACCAGGTGTACTCGCCCTCGTCGGGGTTGATGACCCGGAACGCGTCGACCAGCTTCACCCGGTCGAACACGTGATCGAGCCAGGCCCGCTCCTCGGGCAGGAAGCCCGAGTTCTTCCGGTTCGAGCGCCAGTTCCTGAGGTCGATCTCCCGGTGGGCGATGTTCCAGTCGCCGCACAGGATGTACTCGCTGCGCCGGCGCCTGAGGCGCTGCAGATGGGGCAGGAAATGGTCCAGGAAGCGGTACTTGGCCGCCTGGCGCTCGTCGCCGGAGGAGCCGGACGGCAGGTACACCGAGGCCACGGCCACGCCCTCGAGCTGCACTTCGAGATAACGGCCCTCCCGATCGAACTCCTCGATGCCCAGGCCTCGCACGATGCGCTTGGGCTCGTGGCGGGAGTAGATCGCCACACCGCTGTAACCTTTCTTCTCGGCGTCCTCGTAGTAGCAGTGATAGCCGGCCGGGTGGAACACTTCGTCCTCCAGCTGGTGCAGCTGGGCCTTGGTCTCCTGGATGCAGACGACGTCCGGATTTCGCGCCGGCAGCCAGTCGAAGAAGCCCTTCCTGGCGGCGGCGCGGATACCGTTGGCATTCAGACTCATGACCCGGAACAATGCATCACTCCCGTCGGCGCGCCGGCGCGGCAGCGGCCGCCCCGGCTGTGTCATACTTGGAGGCAGGGTCGCGGAGACCCCGCCGGCACGGCGCGAATGATATCAAGAGCCCCTCCGGGGAAGGCAGTATGCGGTCCTGGCAGAGAGAATTCCTCGAGCTGGCGCTCGAGCTGGAAGTGCTGAAGTTCGGCTCTTTCAAGCTGAAGTCCGGCCGAATGAGCCCGTATTTCTTCAATGCCGGGCTGTTCAACACCGGCTACGCCGCGGCCAAACTGGGGCGCTGCTACGCCTCGGCCATCGCGAACTCGAGCGTGGAGTTCGACCTGCTGTTCGGGCCCGCCTACAAGGGCATCCCGCTGGCCACGCTGGCGGCAGCCGCGCTGGCCGAGCATCACGACATCGACGTGCCCTACTGCTTCAACCGCAAGGAGGCGAAGACGCACGGCGAGGGCGGCAATACCATCGGCGCGCCGCTGGAGGGCCGGGTGCTCATCGTGGACGACGTCATCACGGCGGGCACCGCCATCCGCGAGGCGGTGGAGATCATCCGCGACAGCGGGGCCACGCTCGCAGGCGTGGTGATCTCGCTGGACCGCCAGGAGCGCGGCAGCGGCGAGCGCTCTGCCGTGCAGGAGGTGGAGCGGGTGCTGAAGGTGCCGGTGCTGAGTCTCATCACGCTCTCGGACCTCATCACTCATCTCGAGGAGACGCCGGGTCAGCGCAAGCACCTGCGCGCGGTCATGGACTACCAGCGCCAGTATGGTGTAGAACCGGATCAGAGCTGACACGGAACCGGCCGCCGCGGCCGGCGGGGGATGTGCCAAAACCGCGAACCAGTTCCGGTCCGGTATCGGCACGGTAATATGTAATACGGACATGACCAAGGCAGCTCCCATAGCACTCGCGACACTCGCGATCGTCCTCCTGACGGGCGCCGGCGAGGAGAGGCGCACCTACAGCTGGACCGACGACGAGGGCGTCACCCACTACGGCGACAAGGTGCCGCCGGAGTACCGCGACCAGAAGAAGCGCATCCTGAACGAGCAGGGCGTGACCGTCGGCGTCATCGAGGGCAAGAAGACGCCCGAGGAGCTCGCCCTCGAAAAAAGGCGGCGCGCGATGGAGGCCGAGAAGGAGAAGCGCCGGCGGGCGGACAAGGTGCTGCTCTCCACCTATCTCTCGGTGGAAGAGCTCGAGATGCACCGGGACCGGCGGCTGGAATTGCTGCGGGCGCAGCAGAAGGTGGCCGAGCTCTACCTGCGCAACCTGCGCCGGCGCATGGTCTCCCTGCAGGAGGAAGCCAGCAACTACAAGCCCTACACCATCGAACCGGGCGCCGAGATGATTCCGCCGGACCTGCAGGCAGACCTCTCGGACACCAAGGACCGCATCAACCGCCAGGAAGCGCAGCTGGCCGAGCACCGCCGGGAAACGGAGCAGCTCGAGCAGAAATTCGACCAGGACATCTCGCGCTTCCGTGCCCTGAAAGGATACTGAAGCCGGTTCAGTTACGGCCCGAGTGGCCGAATCCCCCCTCGCCCCTCTCGCTCTCGTGGAACTCGTCCACGACGTCGAACGTCACGTGCTCGACGGGCACGAACACCATCTGGGCGATGCGATCGCCGGGCTCGATGACATAGGGCTCGCTGCCGCGGTTCCAGCAGGAGACGTAGACCTGGCCCTGGTAGTCCGAGTCGATCAGGCCCGTCAGATTGCCGAGCACGATGCCGTACTTGTGGCCGAGGCCGGAGCGCGGCAGCAGCACCGCGGCCAGGCCGGGGTCGCCGATGTGGATGGCCAGGCCGGTCGGCAGCAGCTCCGTCTCGCCCGGACCCAGCGTCAGGGGCTGATCGAGGCAGGCCCGCATGTCCAGCCCGGCCGAGCCGTCGGTGGCGTAGTGAGGCAAGGGGAACTCGCCGCCGAGGCGCTCGTCCAGGATCTTCAGCTCTACTCGTCTCAAAAAACAGGTCTCACAAAACAGGTTTCGCAAACACAGGACTCACAATACCGGTCTCACGAGCCGGCCTTGCGCACGGGCGTGATGCGGCCCGGCTGGGTCTCGCCGAACATGGTCTGGTAGCGGTTCATGATCAGGGCCATCAGCCCCCGCGCCAGCCGCTTCTTGTCGGTGCGCGCGAACTCCCGCTCGCCGCCGTTCCAGAACACCGTCACCGCGTTCTCGTCCGTATCGAAGCCCAGTTCGCCGCCAACCCGGTTGGCCACGATCATGTCCAGCCCCTTGCCGGTGAGTTTGCCGCGGGCGTTCTCTTCCAGATTCTCGGTCTCGGCGGCGAAGCCGACGGTGAACGGCCGGCCCTCCGCCCGCGCCACCTCGGCCAGCGTGTCCGGCGCGCGCACGAGATCCAGCTGCATCCGCTCGCCGGTCTTCTTGATCTTCTGTTCGCTGCGCTGGGCCGCCTGATAGTCCGCGATGGCCGCCGCACCCACGTAGATGTCGGTCTGCGACAGCAGTTCCTGCACCTTGCCGAGCATCTCCTCGGCCGTCTCGACGTCGTGGCGCTCCACCCAGGGCGGGGTATCCAGTGCGACGGGCCCGGCCACGAGGTGCACCCGGGCGCCGGCCGCGGCCGCGGCCTCCGCCAGCGCGAAGCCCATCTTCCCGGAGCTGCGGTTGGACAGGAACCGCACCGGGTCCAGCGGCTCGCGGGTAGGGCCGGCGCTGATCAGGATGCTCACGTCGCTCAGCGGTCCGGCGGGCTGCTCGAATGGCAGCGCGGCCACGATGTCGGCCGGCTCCAGCATGCGGCCGGGCCCCGTCTCGCCGCAGGCCTGGTCGCCCTCGGCGGGACCGAGCAGCCGGATGCCGCGGCCGAGCAGCGTCTGGCGATTCTCCTGGGTGGCGTCGTTGGCCCACATCAGCCGGTTCATCGCCGGCGCGAGCACGAGGGGGGCCTCGGTGGCCAGGCACAGGGTGGAGAGCAGGTCCGGCGCCTGGCCGTGGGCGAGCCGCGCCATGAAATCCGCCGTGGCCGGCGCCACCAGCACCAGATCGGCCCAGCGCGCGAGTTCGATGTGCCCCATGGCCGCCTCGGCCTCGAGGTCCCACAGGTCGGTGCGCACGGGCCTGCCGGAAACCGCCTGGAAAGTGAGCGGCGTCACGAACTGCTGCGCGCCGGCCGTCATCACCACCTGGACCTCGAGTCCGCGGGCGGTGAGCCGGCGCACGATCTCCGGCGACTTGTAGGCGGCGATGCCGCCGGTGACGCCCAACAGAATCTGCTTCATGGTCGAGAACCTCCGGTCGACGGACCGAGCTTAGCCTGCCGTCCGGGTGCGTGGCTACCGGCGGAGTCCGCCCTAAGTGCCGCCCGCGCCCACAAAGGGGACGCGCAGCGTCGGCCGCCGCCCCCGAAGATGACGCTCCGCGAAACGAAGAGAGGAGAGCCGCCGTGGGGATCCGCGACTGGCCGCCGGAAGAACGGCCCAGGGAGAAACTGCTGGCCGACGGGGCAGAGACGCTGACCAACGCCGAATTGCTGGCCGTGGTGCTCGGCGGCGGCGGACCCGGCGTCGATGCCGTGGCCCTGGCCCGACGGCTGCTCGGCACGCACGGCGGGCTGCGGGCGCTGCTGCACGCGGAGTGCGGCGCTCTCACCACGATGCCCGGCCTCGGCGCGGCCCGCACCGCCCGCTTGAAGGCGGCCGCGGAGCTCGCCCGGCGCTACTTCGGCGAGAAGGTGCGGCCGGGGCGCACGATCAGCGGGCCGTCGGATACCTGCGAGTACCTCATCGCCCGCCTGCGCGACCAGCCCCAGGAGGTGTTCTGCTGCCTGTTCCTGGACAACCGCCATCGGGTCATCCGCTTCGAGGAGATGTTCCGCGGCACGGTCGACGGCACCAGCGTGTATCCGCGGGAGGTCGTGCGCCGGGCCCTGGCCCTGAACGCCGCCGCCGTGATCCTGGCCCACAATCACCCCTCCGGCGTCGCCGAGCCGAGCCAGGCGGACGAATCCATCACCCGGCGGCTGAAGGCCGCCCTGGACCTGGTGGACATCCGCATGCTCGACCACCTGGTGGTGGGCGACGGCCTGGCCACCTCGCTGGCGAGCCGCGGCCTGCTGTAAGGCCCGGTTTCTCTTGCCTAAAGCGGCGGCTGCTGGTATAAATACCGCCCTTCCGCCGGCCTCGCGCCGGCGTATTTTTCGTGATTTCAGGAACTTGAGGCCATGTCCAAGGTTTGCCAGGTGACTGGGAAGCGGCCCATGAGCGGCAACAACGTCTCCCATGCCCACAACAAGACCCGCCGGCGCTTTCTGCCGAACCTGCACACCCACCGCTTCTGGCTGGAAAGCGAGAAGCGATTCGTGAAGCTGCGCGTCTCCAGCAAGGGCATGCGCATCATCGACAAGCGGGGCATCGACGACGTGATCGCCGAGCTCCGCGCCCAGGGCCAGAAGGTCTAGGGCCAGACCGGAGGGTTATAGCCATGCGTGAGAAGATCCGCCTCGTCTCTTCGGCCGGCACGGGCCATTTCTACACCACGACGAAGAACAAGCGCCTGCATCCGGAGAAGATGGAGACGAAGAAATTCGATCCGGTCGTCCGCAAGCACGTGACGTACAAGGAAGCCAAGATAAAGTGAGCGAGATCAAGTAAGCGGCTTCCCGCACCGGACAAAAAAAACCCGCCGATCGGCGGGTTTTTTTGTGCCTGTCTGCAGCGCCTGCCGTCAGGCGGGCTGCGGCGCGATGGCGTAGCCGCGCAGCGTGCGGGCGAAGTCCTGCAGCGCCTTGATGCCGCTCGCCTCTGCCTCGTTGCACCACTGGCGCAGCTGGGCCACCAGCTTGTCGTTGCTGACGTTGGTCGCACCGCTCCAGAGCTCGCGCAGACGCTCGCGGAACTGGTACACCGTGGCAAGCCGCGGATTGCGTGCGAGCAGGGACTGCAGCCGGTCCTGCGCAGCCTCGTCCAGCAGCGCGGGCTGGCGCACCAGCAGCCGCTTCGCCCGGCGCCAGAGCGGGTCGTCGCCCTTCTGCCGGCGGAACTCGGGCAGGGTCACCTGCCGGGTGTAGTCCCGCAGCACGTGCATGCGGTTGACGATCACGGCGCGCAGCGTCTCGATGTCCACGTTCTCCGCGGGCTCCGCCACCACCGGTTTCGGCGCCACTTTCTTCACCTTCGCCAGCCCGAGGGAGCGGAAGATGGTGATGTACATCCAGCCGATGTCGAACTCCCAGGGCCGCACCGAGAACCTGGCCGACGTGGGGAAGGCATGGTGGTTGTTGTGCAGCTCCTCGCCGCCGAGCAGCAGCCCCCAGGGCACGATGTTGGTGGCGGCGTCGTCGCACTCGAAATTGCGGTAGCCGGAGTGGTGGCCCACGCCGTTGATGACGCCGGCGGCGAACAGCGGCATGGAGACCAGGGAGGTGGCGATCAGGATGATGCCCGGCACGCCGAACAGCAGCAGGTCGAGCGCGATCAGCAGGATGATCCCGCCGTAGGGGAAGCGCGTGTAGACGTTGCGCTCCATCCAGTCGTCGGGGCAGCCGCGCCCGTACTTGCGGATGGTCTCCTCGTTGTCGGTCTCTTCGCGGTAGAGCTCCGCGCCTTCCAGCAGCACCTTCTTCAGGCCGAAGATCTTCGGGCTGTGGGGGTCGCCCTCCGTCTCGCAGAAGGCGTGGTGCTTGCGGTGCACGGCCACCCACTCACGGGTGAGCATGCCGGAGGTCATCCAGATCCAGAAGCGGAAGAAGTGTCGCAGGGCGGGATGCAGATCCAGCGACCGGTGGGCCTGGTCGCGGTGCAGATAAAGCGTCACCGCCATCATGGTGATCTGCACCATGACGAAACCGGCGAGCACGTAGCCCCAGAAAGAGAGGCCCAGCAGGCCGTAGGCGTAATCCAGTAATAGTTCCATTCGTCGGTATACCTGTCGGAATGCCGTGACGGGGCGCCCACTATAACGGACGCCCCGCCGGCGAAAAAGGAGCGGTTCACACTCGGGGTAAACGCGCGGAAACGATTTCGACCGCTGCGGTGCGATTTGGTGCCCTCCCGGGCGAAATTCAATAACATGGCAGGCCCGGTCCAGCAGCAGTCCAGCACCACTCGAGCGCAGGCCGCGCTCCGTACGCCATGCCCGAATTGCCCGAAGTCGAGACCACCCGACGCGGCGTGGAGCCGCACCTGGCCGGCCGGCGCATCGCCGCGCTCGAGGTGCGCGACCCCCGGCTGCGCTGGCCCGTGGCGCCGGACATCGCCACCACGGTGACAGGCCAGCGCGTCACGGCGGTGGACCGGCGTGCCAAGTACCTGCTGATCCGGCTGGAGACCGGCAGCCTGATGCTGCATCTCGGCATGTCGGGAAGCCTGCGCATCGTGCCCGCGGAGGCGCCGCTGCGCACCCACGATCACCTGGAACTGGTCCTGGACGACGGCCACCGGCTGCGCTTCCACGACCCGCGGCGCTTCGGCTCCCTGCACTGGGTGCCGCGCGGAACCGAGCACCCTCTGCTGGCGCGGCTGGGACCCGAGCCGCTGGCAGAGGCGTTCGACGGCGCCTGGCTGCGGCGGGCTCTCACCGGCAGGCGGGCCGCCGTGAAGACGGCGCTGATGGACGCCCGTGTCGTGGTGGGCGTCGGCAACATCTACGCCAGCGAGGCATTGTTCCGGGCGGGCATCCACCCGACCCGACCCGCGGGCCGCATCTCGCGGCAGCGGCTGGACCGCCTCGCCGATGCCGTGAAGTGCGTCCTGTCCGAGGCCATCGCCGCGGGCGGCACCACGCTGCGGGACTTCTACGGCGGCGACGGCCAGCCGGGCTATTTCCGCCAGAGCCTGTCGGTGTACGGGCGGGCCGGGGAGCCCTGCCCGGGCTGCGGCGAAGCGGTCAGGCAGCGCGTGATCGGCCAGCGCTCCAGCTACTACTGCCCTCGCTGCCAGCGGTAACGTCGATGCGCAGCGTCCGGCGGGCCGGGAGCGGATGCAGCGGCTGGCGGCGGGGCCGCTATCCCGCGGGCCGGCGCTCGAGCAGGGCCTTCTCCACCACCGGCGAGACGAACTCGCCCACGTCGCCGCCCAGCATGGCTATCTCGCGCACCAGGCTGGAGGAGATGTAGGTGTAGCGCTCGGTGGGCGTCAGGAACACCGTCTCCACTTCGTCCGTGAGATGGCGGTTCATGTTCGCAAGCTGGAACTCGTATTCGAAGTCGGAGACCGCGCGCAGCCCGCGGATGATGGCGCCCAGGTCGTGCTGGCGCGCGAAATCGATGGTCAGGCCCTCGTAGCCCATTACCTCGATGCCCGGGATGTCGGCAAGCACGGCCTCCGCCAGCGCCACCCGCTCCTCGAGATTGAACATGGGCTGCTTGCCCGGGTTGGCGGCGATGGCCACCACGATGCGGTCGAATATCCGCGACGCCCGGCGCACCAGGTCCTCGTGGCCGCGGGTGACGGGATCGAAGGTCCCCGGGTACATAGCGGCGATGCTCATAGCGCTCCCCCAGTCGGCTCGGTCCTGCCGAGCAGCACGAATTTCACGTTGCCGGCAGTCTTCTCCCGCCGGGTCTCGAGGCCCGGCGGCAGCCGGGGCGGCGAGCGGCGGTCGTGCTCCAGGTACACCAGAGCGTCGTCGGCCAGCCAGCCGCGGCCTGCGAGGAGTGTACACAATTCGTCGAGGCGGCCTTGACCGTAGGGCGGGTCGAGGAATACGACGTCGAACGGCTCCGGCTCGCACCCTGCCAGCAGGCGGTAGGCGTCGGCAGCCAGCACCCGGCAGCCGCCGGCGTCCAGCGTCTCGAGGCTCCGTTCGATGGCGCGGGCGAGGCGGCGGTCCCGCTCGACGAACAGCGCGGAGGCGGCGCCCCGGGACAGCGCCTCGATGCCAAGGATGCCGGTGCCGGCGAACAGATCCGCCACCCGGCTGCCGGCGAGGTGCGGCCGCAGCCAGTTGAACAGCGTCTCGCGGATGCGGTCGGTGGTGGGCCTGAGCCCTTCGGCCTCGGCGACGGGCAGGCGGCGGCCGCGCCAGCGCCCGCCGATGACGCGGACGCTGCCCGGCG
>Ga0209931_1000346_pt1 | contig 28111 bp, 24 predicted proteins | sample SalPonR1_B_D1_MG_FD_185697 | JGI IMG/M metagenome (GOLD analysis project Ga0209931, IMG submission 185697) | Salt pond soil microbial communities from South San Francisco under conditions of wetland restoration - Salt Pond MetaG R1_B_D1_MG... ...
TTAATGCAAAGTTGAAAGCTTTTAGAGCAACATTAAGAGGAGTTGTTGATATTAAGTTTTTCTTGTTTCGTGTAGCTAAAATATGGGCTTAAGTTTTTATAAATCCACCATGTTTTTAAAGTGATCCAATTTTTTTCATATGCAAAGGATTTAGTTTGGTTATTGAATGATTATTAAAGCTAAAGTTAATAAATTTATTTAATAATTAGTTTATCGTGTAATAATTAATTGTTAAAAACGGGGCATTGGTTTATTAAAAAAGGTTCCTGCTATAAATGTTTTATTTGTTCGTCAAAATTCACTAACTTGTTTAACCTTTAAACGTTATACAAAGTATAATATTGTATAAGAAAATGATAAAGAAACTCATAATTATTATTTTTATTAGTTTTGGTAGCTTTTCTCTTACTGCCCAAAATTGGAATGAGATATATTACCTTGAGAATGAGGCAGATTATTTTCTTGAAGAGAAAAATTTTGAGAAAGCGATTGAAATGTATGAAAAAATATTAAAAGAAACACCTAACAACTCGTTTATAAAGTTTCAAATAGGACATGCCTATTTAAATACAGATGAACAACAAGATAAATCCATCCCTTTTTTGGAAGAAGCTTTAGAAGATGCATCAGCCGATTTTAACCCACGTGATATTAGAGAAACCAGGTCTCCATTAGAAACGTATTTATATCTTGGCATTGCTTACCAAAGGGATAATAGATTTGACGATGCATTGAATATGTATCAAAAATATAAAGAAAGTATTTCTGCTGATCATTATAATTACCCTCTAGTAAACCAATATATTAAAAGTTGTAAAAATGCTGAAGAGATGATGGGTGATCCCATACGCCTGCAAGCACAAAACCTGGGAAATAAAATTAATGATGAAAATACCAATTTTAACCCTGTTTTCTCGGGCGATGGGAACACGATGGTTTTTACTTCGTATACAAGAAATTATATTGATATTTTTATCTCGAAGAAAAATGGAGATAGCTGGAGTTCTCCAAAAAACATAACGAACCAGGTTAGTAAGAAGTATTATTTAAAAACATCGTCGTTGTCATTCGAAGGGGATGAGCTTTATTTGGTATCCGACGATCCCGGTGATAACGATGTTTTTGTTAGTTATAAGGAAGGTAGCCAATGGACCAATGCCAAAAAAATGCACAAAACCATCAGCCATCGGAAAAGTAACGAAACGCATGCCAGTTTGTCACCAGATGGAAACACAATATATTTTACCAGCGACCGTGAAGGAGGTCTTGGAGGATTGGATATTTACAAGTCAACAAGAAATAAAAAAGGGAAATGGAATGACCCGAAAAATTTGGGACCTCAAATAAATACTCCTTTTAATGAAGAAACACCATTTGTTTCTCGTGATGGTAAGTATCTGTTTTTTAGTTCTGAGGGGCATAATACCATAGGAGGTTATGATGTTTTTTATATTGATTTAACTAATCCTGCTAAACTCATAAATATGGGATTTCCGGTAAACACTCCAGCCGATGATTTATTTTTTGTTCCCGGTGAAACGAAGAACACGGGATATATGGCCAAGGTTGAAGATGATACTCAGGGAAAAAAAGATATATATCAATTAAAGATATTGCCTGATATTCAGGTTAAGGGAGTTATCTATAATTTAGCCGAAGGGGATCTAATTGATGACAAGGAACTGGAAGTACAAATATTTGATACAGAAACAAAAACGCTAACGCAATCAATGCAAATAAACCATGGGAATTTTAGTTTTAAGACAGCTCCAGGTTCCTACCAAATTTCTATTTTAAACGATGATTTTGAACCCTTTGAGCAGGAGATAACCATTCCCGAGAATTTTGATAAAGAATTTTTTGCTTTTAATGCAGAGCTACAACTAAAAACTGAAGAGCCGGAATTTATGGCAGAAGAATTGCATGATTCTGTAGAACAAGGCGTTGAAAGTGAGTATGTTGCTGAAACTATTGCAAAAGAAAACGAGATAGATAAAGCAGAAACAGACCAACAGAACATAAAAGAAGAGCCATTAGCTACGACAGAAACTTTTGAGTCTGCTGTAGAAGAAAAAACTAAAGAGGAAATATCTGTAATGGTTGAAACCGACAAAGGGGAGAAAACTTTTTCAGTTCAACTAATGGCATTAAAAACACCCGTGAAGTTGAGTTATTTTAAAGATGTTGAAAATATATCTGTTACCAAATACCCTGATGGTTTTTACCGCTATACCATTGGTTTTACAACCAGTTATGAAGAAGCACAAAAACTTCGATTAAAAATAAACGAACAAGGGTACAGAGATGCCTTTATAAAAGAGAATCAATTTACAGCAAATTACACGATTCAATTCATGGCCCTTATTGTTCCTGTTGAATTAACTTATTTTAAAAACTTGTCAACCTTTTCAGTTACGAAAGGAGCCGATGATTTTTATCGGTATACTTTTGGATATTTTAGTACTTACGATAAAGCAAAATCAATGCTTGAAAGTATTAAATATTTTGGCTATGAAGGGGCTTTTGTTAAAAAGATAGATTAGAATATTAAAAGATGCTATTTTTACAATAGATAATTTAATTAATTTTTTTCAAGCAGTTCAAAATCTTTTTCGTGTCCGTTTCTTTTGATTGCTTCCCAGTATTTTTGAGAAATTTCACCTACTTTACCTGTACTAAGGTTTTTTATTTTTATCCGTTTTTGAGATTTTAAATTGGATTCAGTTTGGATATACTCAAAAGGGATATTTAATATTGATTCAAGATCATGGCCAACTTCCAGCGCTGATTCGTCGCCCTCTTCGTAAGTATAAGTTATCTTCATATCATGACCTTCCTGATGTTTGTTGTCAAGGGCTTTAAGCAAATCACATAAGTGCTTTGTCGAGCAACTATTAATGTAAGCTAATGATAAATTAATTTGTGTAAATGATGCAGGATGGTCAAGATATTTTAAGATCCAATTATCGATTGGATTAAAAAAAATGAGTACATTTTCGGGAAGCAACCTGCCAGATATCTCAATCAATCCTTTTTCTAAATGGACATATGGAGTATCTAATTTTTGTTCTATTGTAAGACTCATGGAATTTTTGTTTACTATATCAATATTTTTATAATTACGTAATTTTTATGGATAAGTTTCTCATTTAAGAATAAAAAAGATTGATTGTATGATGCTGTTATTTAGGGTATTAAAATTTTATTCCCGAAAACCGTTCTTTAAGATTTAACGATTCAAGATACTTAATACCTTTCCTTATCAAATCGAAATACAGGGCAAAATATAGTATTCCACAACCAACCCACATCATAAAAATATTATACCAAATGGTTTCAATTTTAACTTGATTAATAATTTTTACCGGAGCATAAAAATGGGCTCTACCAATATTTGATGTTGGATTCATATATACAGGGTCTTTTTTCTGTATTAAAGCATCATCAATTTCGTAAATTTTATTAATCTCATCGCGATTGAGTAAAATATCTGCTAGTTTTTTGTTGTAATATTGTTGTTTAAAATCAACAAATCCATCTCTTCCTAATTGTTCCACCAGGAGGTTGTAAGTTTCTTCTTTTCTTTTATTAGCTTTTTCCATTTCATCAAGAAGATTCATTTCTATATAATAAAGATATCCGTAAGCATGCTCCATTACAGATTCATTAAAATCTTGTGCGTTTAACATTTGGATATATTCGAATGGAGGTAGGTCGGTTTCTCTTATTAAATGGGCCATTTCGTTCGAAATGATTTTTAAATCTCTTACTAAAGCAATTGAATCTATACCACTATCTTTTCGGCGCATGCAAAACTCTAGTTTATTTCGTAGCCGGGGGATTAAAAATGATGTTTTATAATCGGCACTGCTAATAATCTGTTCATCATCAAAAAAGTATTTTTCAAATTTATTGTTTTTAAACTGATGTACAGCTAATGCTTCGTAAGCCCATCGGGTAGTCATTAGGTTGCCAACAAGCGGAACGTATTTTTTGGATGAAATACTTTTATGCAGATCGTCGAAATGAATCATGGCACCACCCAGTAAAAGCTGTGGAACTAAAATTAATGGAATGAGGATATAAATAGCTATCACGGAATCAAGTCCTGATGAAATATTTAATCCGATAAGATTACCCATACAGGCTGCTGAAAAAAGAATGAGCCAGTAAGGAAGAAGCATTCCATTGATTTCGAGAATTACATTACCTATTATTGTATATAAAAAGGTTTGAATAGCGGATAAACCAAAAAGGAAAATAATTTTTGAATTGATATAACTAAACCAGCTTAAGCGGAGAAATGATTCGCGCTCAAGAATTTTCCGATCTTTAATAATTTCTTCAGCGCTAACGGTAAGTCCGAGGAATAATGCCACCACAACAGCCATAAATAAAAATACAGGGAAGTTTTTATTTTCACCAAAAATATATCCGTTAGGAGTTATGTATTTAGTGAAATAGCCTAGAATTAAAGCTAAAAGCGGAGCTTCGAGCAGGTTGATGATTAGGTATTGTTTGTTGGTTAATTTAGAAAAAAGATTCCGTAAACTAAATACGTTGAACTGTTTCAAAAAGTTGGGTACTTTAAACTCCGAGTCGGGTAATTTTATATCTTCGGGTTTATGTTCAATCTTTTTTTCAATATTTTCCTGATATCTAAAATACCAGGTTTCTGGTTTTGTTTTTCGTAAGTGAGTTTCTTTACCATATTCATCAATCTCTTTCTCTTCAACAATTTTTAATATTAAGTCGGGATTAATTGTTCCACAGCATGAACATTCGCTTTCAGCAGCATTTACTAATGAAGTTATGGTTTTGAAATAAACAATGGCATCTACCGGATTCCCCTGGTAAATTGGATAACCTCCTTTATCTAAAACCCAAAGTTTATCAAATAGTTTGAAAACTTCTGACGATGGTTGATGAATATTAGCGATAACCAACTTGCCTTTATGGGCTTGTTGTTTTAACAAATTCATTACTTTTTCCGAATCCATAGACGAAAGCCCTGATGTAGGTTCATCAACAAAAAGCAGAATGGGTTCGCGCATTAGCTCTAATCCAATATTTAATCGTTTACGTTGCCCCCCGCTTATAAATTTATTTAAAGGATTTCCTACGCGTAAATTTTTAACTTCATATAAATCAAGGTCAAAGAGGACTGTATTAACTTTTTCAATAATCTGGTCATCGGTATAATCGCTGAAGCATAATTGAGCGTTATAATACAAATTCTCAAAAACAGTAAGCTCTTCAAAAAGTAAATCGTCCTGAGGAACAAAACCAATAATTCCGGTTAAAGAAGTACTTTTGGAATGAACATTATAACCGTTAATTTTTACTTTTCCGCGGGTAGGTTTCAGTTTTCCGCTCAACAAATTTAATAGCGTAGATTTTCCTACGCCGCTTCCACCCATAATTGCAATCATTTGTCCCGATTGTTCGGAAAAGTTAAATTTTTGAATTCCGTTTTTACTGTTTTTAAAATGGAACTCAACATCCTGGGCCGAAAAAATTATGTGGTTTTTTTCTGTATCGCGAATAAAATAAGCTGCAATATCGTAATAATAAATGGAATTAATGTTTGGGCCTTTTATAATTGAACCTTTTTTAAAAAAATAAGTACGACCGTTAACAATTTTTTTTCCATCGATATAAAGGTTAAGTTCGCCAAAATACCTAAAGATGAATGATTGTATGGATTTTATGTACAGGACAACAATTTGCCCATATAAATTTTGACGGTATAAATGTTTATACTTAGTTCCGGTTTTTGTACTTTTTTCCTTCATTATCCAGGCCAGGTTATCCGACCATTCCATAACCTGATTGTCGACAACCAGTACATTTTCTTTTTCAAGGTTTTCCGGCTTTCCCTCGAAGATAAACGCCTTGAAGTTATTAAATTCACTTTCTGATAAGTTAAATGACTGGGATACCGTTTTAATAAATTCACATTCCTCGTCCGTTACAAAATGGTCTTCGTAAACAAATTCGAGAAGTTGAAGATACACAATTACCCGTTCATTGCGCAATAATCCTTTTTTTATTTGTCGGCAAACATTCGAAATCTGAAAAGAGATAAGTGAGTTGTTGTCTTTTAAACCTTTTACATCATCGGCATCTAGCTCTCGATGATAAAATTCATGGTAATTGTCGAATAATTTTAAGTATTCTTTGATTAACTCCTTATTTAAATAACGGGCCAGGTAATTTTCCACTATACGGCGTCCTTTATCGCTAACACCGTCTTTATTAACGTTGGCTACAATGGCAAACAAGTGAATTAATGCATTTAATATCGACTCGCTCATGAATTTTATTTTGGAACAAAATTTAAGAAATTATCTAAAATAAAAAAAGCTCATGAGTGTTTTACCCACGAGCTTTTGGTTTTTATTTGTTTTTTTTAAGAAATGATTTGTGTTCGTAAAATATTTGTTTGTTCTTTAATTTGAATTAATTGTTTTTCTGTTATTCCTGTGTCGTCAATCGAATCATAAACTTTTTTAATGGGATTAAGATCCTGCATTAAGTTGTTAATGGTTTCATGGTTCTTATGTTCGTTTAGTAATTCGAGTAATTTGTTTAAAGAAGTTTTTTGATGTAAAATAATCTTAACTAATTCCGGATCATTGTATACCGTTTCGGAAATATTACAGGAAATATACATTGCTTCAATCCAGCTTCCTGTTAAAACAAGCAACGAAAGATCTTCTTTGTTATTTTTTACGAGATATTCGTAAGTGTCGTAAAAAGAGATTGTAATTAAATCGATTAACTCTTCTTTATTATTAATATTTGCTTCTACGTTATCGATAAAATTACGATCAAAAGCGCCGGTAATGCCCAGTTCTTTAATCAAATATTCTGATGCTTCCATGTAATTCATTACATCCTGTTTCATTTGATAGGTGCTGGCATAACTTAAATCTGCACTAAAAATACCTAAATTTAGAGACTGATCTTTATCCGTAAAATATTTATCAACATTCTCTTTTTCATTCGTTAAACCGATAATGTAGCTAGCCTCAATTTTATTAATCATTTCCGTTACTTCAAAAGCTGTAGGAAGCGGATAAACTACTTCGCGAACTGTTTTTTCTACTTCTTTGCGTTCTAATTTATTGTCCTTTGTATCCTCTGTAGTTTTACCATCTTTACCGCCTTTACAGTTAGCTAATGTGAAAATAAGAATCCCCGATAATAAAAATAGGGTAAATTTTTGTACGAATGGTTTTAGTGTTTTCATGTGATATGATGTTTTTGTTGATTTTTAATTATTTGTTTGCCATATGAATTTTACACTACGGGGTTAAATTTACATTTTTTTTATAAAATCCTTTTCAAAGTTATAATAATTTTCTGAATCTAAAACCTAACAATTCGATTCTCTTTGCAATATACCCAAATAAAATTGTAGAAAAAAAAGTTGCAGATCCATAAACGACAGAAACCATAGCTATATCATTATTATTTAATAAAGATTTAGCTACAAAAATACCAATAATACTATTTTTTAAACCTACTTCAATGCTAAGGGTAAAATTATTTTTTCCTCCAAGCCTTAAATATCGGGCAAAAAGATAAATAACAGTCATTGAAACAAAGTTTAGCAGTAATGCCCAGGGAATAAGACTAAGGTTTTTGCTCAGGTTATTATTATTTGCTTTATTATCGAAAAATATGATGCCAATAAATGCCAATAAAAGAATAAGCGGAAGGATTATTTTTAAAGGCTTTTCGGCTTTTATGGCCAATCTGAAATGATAATACCTGATGATCATTCCAATAAAAGTAGGAATGAGAATTGTAATCAAAATATCAAAGATAGTATCGAAGAAGGGTAAATGAATACTACGTTCAACACCAATAAAAATAATTAATCCAAGATTTACGATTAATGGGAGAGTAACTAAAATAATGAGGCTGTTGATCGCAGTAAGTGAGATGGATAGAGCCAGATTCCCTCGCAGCATATGTGTAATAAGATTTGTTGCTGAACCACCGGCACAAGCAGTAATAAGAATAAATCCCACTTTAGTATGAGGGTCAAGATTGGTAAATCCAAAAAGTAGAAACGTTACGAATGGCAATAAAATAACCTGACTAAATATTCCAGCTAAGATGGGTTTGGGATACCGAATAACATTGGTAAAATCGCGCTGGTCAAGGGATAATCCCATTCCCATCATTATTAAAGCTAATGAGGCAGGTAAAATATATGTCGAAAAAAAGGCTTCCATTTAAGCAACGAAGTTAAATAAGAATTGCTAATTTTTAAAATAGTTAGTGGTTTACGTTTAAATAAAAAAAGGAGGAATAATGATTATCCCTCCCCCTTAAAAAAGGAAAACCAAAAATTATTTTTGATAGTCTTTATCTTTTATGGTGCATCCAATGGCTTTTGTAAAATCAGGATTTGGTTTTTTCCCGTTTATAAGTGCCGTAACTGCATCGTTTAAATATTTCTTTTCAACAGCCGACGCATTTTTGTAATTATCATCAATTGTCCCGATATAGGAAACAATAAAGTCCCCATTTTCTTTTTTTAACAAGTAAACGTGTGGAGTTTTTTTTGCTCCGTACATCTTATAAATCTCTTGTGTTTTGTCCATAAGGTATGGAAATGGAAAGTTTTTTTCCTGGGCTCTAACCTGCATTTTTTCAAATGAATCCTCTGGTACAAGTTTTGGATCATTAGGGTTAACCGAAATGACAGGGTATCCTTTGGATCTGAATTTTTGGTCAATTTCAATGATTCGATCTTCGTAGGCAATAGCAAATGGACAATGATTGCAGGTAAAAATAACTATTGCTCCTTTTTCTGCCGGAGTGTAATTATAAAGCGAAATGTATTCGCCATCTACATTTTTTAATTTAAAATTTTCTGCTTTGTCCCCCACAACATATCCCTGGCTAAAGGTTTGTAAGGATGCAGCCAGGATAAACAGATTTATTAAAAATAAATTTTTCATAGTTTATTATTTTTAAGTTAATAGATTGATTTTAATTATTTATTAAGGATTTGATGTAATGCAGATTCCAATTCTTTGAAAGTAAAAGATTGCTCATAAAATTTTCGTTTATTTTTATTGTACATTAACGTTGCCGGAATAGCCCCCGACCAGTCTTTGCTAACTTTATCAATCCACGAGTTACTATCCGGATCATCTAAAATAATGATGGTTGGCTTTATTTTGTGTATTTGAGCAAAACGTTCAATCTTGGTTTGTAAATTTTTACCAAAATCAAGGCTCACTAAAATTATTTTTATTTTTCTATCTTTATATTTTTTGTGGAGTTCGTTAAATGCCGGCATTTCTTTTACACAAGGGGCGCACCAGGTAGCCCAAAAATTAATGATATAAGTAGTATCATTTTGTTTTTCAAGTACAGGGCTAAAGGTTTCGAAATTGTAAACAGGGTATTTTTTGGCAAATAAGCTGAATGACAGGATAGAAAGAAAAAGAATTAAAAATATAGTTTTTAATTGGCTCAACATGATTTTATAAATTTATAACATCTAACATATGATATTATAAAATTGTTTATCCCCCGTGAATTAATTTATTTTGAATTTGTGAGATGAAAGGAAAATTAAACTTTTCGAATTCCACTATAGTCTAAATATTTAGTTTAATCTTATGTAATGAAATTTAACCCTATACTATCATGAAATTTTTTAATCAGCAAATTTTTAAATGGTTTGTTGTGATGATCGTGGTTATCACAGCAAGTGTATTAAACACAAGTTTCGTAACAGCTCAAAAGATTCCTACTCCAACCGAGCACTTTGGTTTTTATCCGGGCACCGATAAAATGCTTTTTGATTACGAAAGTTTAATTTCTTATTTAAAGAAGCTGGACGAAGTATCGAAAAATGTTGCTATGAAAAAGATAGGCCATTCTCCTATGGGAAAACGGATGTATGTGATGTTTATCTCTTCGGCAAAGAACATTCAAAATCTTGATAAATTAAAAGAGATAAATAAAGAGCTTGCGCTAAATCCAAATTTGACCCCAAAAGAACAACAAGAATATATCCACCAAGGGAAAGTGTTTTTTCTCTTTACTTTATCTATGCACTCAAATGAAGTTGCACCATCTCAGGCATTACCTTTAATTGCTTATGAGTTAATTACATCTACCGATGATGCCATTCAAAAGCAGCTAAATAATGTTGTTTATATGGTCGTTCCCAATCATAATCCCGACGGGATGAATATGATTGTTAATCACTACAACAAATACAAGGATACAAAATACGATGGTTCATCCATGCCGGGGGTATATCATAAATATGTGGGGCACGATAATAATCGTGATTTTGTGGCGCTTACCCAAAGTGATACCAGAGCCATATCAAGATTTTACAGTAAAGAGTGGTTCCCTCAGGTGATGGTCGAAAAACATCAGATGGGCTCAACCGGACCGCGATATTATGTTGCTCCTCCACATGACCCTATAGCCGAAAATATTGATGCAGGGATTTGGAACTGGATGAAAATTTTTGGTTCGAGGACAGTAACCAAAATGACTGAGGAAGGATTGGCAGGGGTTACCCACAGTTATCTTTTTGATGATTATTGGCCCGGATCTACAGAAACCTGTATCTGGAAAAATGTTGTTGGCATGCTTACCGAAGCGGCGAGTGTTAAATATGCTACACCTATATATATTGAGCCTAATGAGTTGCAAGTCGGCGGAAAAGGAATAAGCGAATATAAAAAAAGCATCAATATGCCCGATCCCTGGGAAGGTGGTTGGTGGCGATTAAGCGATCTGATGAAATATGAAATTTCATCGACTAAAGCATACCTTGAAACGGCTTCCATTCATAAAGAAGAGATCTTGAAGTTTAGAAATGACTTATGTAAGAAGGAAGTTGAAAAAGGAATGAATGAGCCCCCCTATTATTATATTTTCCCAAAAAATCAACACGACCAAAGTGAATTAGTCCATTTGGTTAATCTTTTAAATGAGCATGGCATAAATGTTTATGAATTAAATAAAAATATTATTGTTGATCAAACAGCATTTAATAAAGGCGATATTATTATTCCATTGGCCCAACCGTTCAGAGCTTTTATAAAAGAGATGCTTGAGTCGCAGGTATTTCCTGCCAGGCATTATACTCCAGGTGGAGAAATGATTAAACCCTATGATATTACTTCATGGTCTTTGCCATTACACAAAGGAGTTAAGGTTTTTGAAATCAATCAAAAGAAAGAGTTTTTTGAAAATTCGTATCAACTCGTTGATATTCCGTATAATTTGTTTGAACCCTCAAAGCAGGAATTTAATGCTGTTCTGCTTACCGCAAATCATAACAATAGTTATCAGGCCGTTTTTGCTGCTTTAAAAAATGGCAATAAGGTGGAGCAAATACTGGAGAATTATGAGCAAAATGGAATCAAAGCACCTAAGGGAAGTTTTATTGTTTATACATCGAAAGATGATGATGCCGTGTTTAACCAACTAAACTTTTCTCCTGTATATTTAGATCACACCCTAAATGTAGAAACAAAGCCGGCTAAGTTACCTAGAATTGCTTTGATCGAAAGTTATTTCCATCCCATGGATGCCGGATGGACAAGATATATATTCGAGACGTACAATATTCCTTTTACCGTGTTAAACCCTGATGAAATTAAAGATGCAAAGCTTAGTAAAAATTTTGATGTCATTATAATTCCCGATGAGCAAAAATCGGTGTTAATCGATGGTGACTATAAATCCGAGGACCGGCAATATTTTATGAAGTATCCACCAAAATACCTTAAGGGTATGGGAAAAGAAGGCTATGAGAAACTGCTTAAGTTTATTCATGATGGAGGAAAAACCATTGCCTGGAGAAATGCAACGGAGTTGTTTTGTGGTATGCAAAGTATTGATCTGGATAAGAATAAAAAGGAAGATTTTGAGTTTCCGGTAAAAGATATTTCGAGTGGCTTGATAAAAGCAGGCTTTTCCTCACCGGGCTCATTATTAAAGGTACAATTAGATACCGATCATCCTATAACCTACGGAATGCCAGAAGAAGTTGGGGTGTTTCATCGTAGTAGTCCTGTTTTTAAAACCTGGCAACCTTATTTTGATGTAGACCGAAGAGTGATTGGAACATTTCCGGAAAGAAATATTTTAATGAGCGGATATGCTGAGAATGAGGAAAAATTGGGGAATAAAACATCGGTTGTTTGGCTAAAGAAAGGAAAAGGACAGGTAGTACTGTTTAGTTTTAATCCTCAGTTTAGGGCATCTACTCCGGCTACCTATAAGTTGTTGTTTAATTCTCTTCTTTTATAAGTAAATATTGTTCATGGATTATGTATTTAAAACTGCGAGGGTTTTTTATCCTTGCAGTTTTTTTATGACACTCTCCTGTTTATTTTTTTATGGTAGATTTTTTCAAACATTTTATTTTTATCTCTGTTATTCTATCAAGAAAATAATAATAAGCGAATCAATATTTTGTTTCACTTATCAAAAGACAATTACTAAAAAAAGGGGGGATTATGGCTTTTACATTACAAATCGGCGAAACAGCACCTGATTTTAACTTACCGGCAACCAATGGTAAAAATTATAAATTATCAGATTTTACTGAAGATATAATAGTTATCTTTTTCACTTGCAATCATTGTCCATATGTTTTAGGTTCGGATGAGATTACCCGTAAAACCGCAGAAAAATATAAAAACCAGGGAGTTCAATTTATAGGTATTAACTCAAACAGCAAAAACACCTATCCCGAGGATAGTTTTAAAAACATGGTAAAGCGTATGGAACAGTACAAGTTTCCGTGGTTCTATCTATACGACGAGTCGCAGGAAATAGCCCGGGCCTACGGAGCTTTAAGAACGCCACATTTTTTTGTTTTTGATAAATACAGGAAGTTGATTTATACCGGCCGGGCTATTGACAATCCGAAAGATCCTTCGAAAATGACTGTGAATGATTTAGAAAGAGCGTTAGATGAGCATTTGGAAGGAAAAGAAATTTCTGTTCCTGTAACTAACCCCATTGGTTGTAATGTTAAGTGGGAAGGTAAAGATGCACATTGGATGCCTGCCGATGCATGCGACTTAGTTTAACGAAACCGTTCCTTTTACTTTATTTTTTTGATTTTTTTGATTGCCTTCAATATATTGGTCGATCTTACTCATATCGGTCAATACTTCAATTGTTGTAATTTCATTGGTTGAAATAGAATAAATAATTTCAATAAAAAAATCATCAATTGTATATAGGTTGTTAAGATTATCACCTTTTTTTATCTGAGTTAAATGTTTACCCTCAGTTATGATAACCATTCCTTGTTCAGCAAGCGACATCTTATTGAATTCTTCTTTTGTCATATTTAACGTTTTATTCGATATATTGTATGTTATTACAATATAGAACAAAGAAATTTTATTATTGTTTTAATACCAATGCGACAAAAGCCTTTTCCCATTATAGGTAGAAGGCTAGTAATTGTTATTCAAAATTACACTTCAATTCCTTCAAGTTGTGCAAGAATTTGATATGCTTCCTCTGCCGAATCTCCACAAACTATCTTTTCAGGTTTAAATCCGGAACATACTGCAGGCCTTTCCGGCGAGTCGAAGATTTTGCAATTCATATTGTTGTCCAGGTGTATACAACACACCCCGGCAGGCTTTCCTTTGGGCATTCCGGGGATAGACGAAGAAATGGACGGATAAATACAACAAGCTCCACACCCTTTACGACACTCCATAATTTTTCATTTTGGATGCAATAATACAAATTTCTAAAGGTTGAATCTAATAATATTTGAACCAAAAGTTACAATCTCTGTTAAGCAATAATTATTACGAATTTTATTTAATAACTTTATACGAACTTTTAAATTTATCATTTAATGGAATTTAGTGAACCTTTAATAAATGGCCGTTTAATCAAACGATATAAAAGATTTCTAGCTGATGTTCAGTTGGATAATGGCGAAATTATTACTGCCCATTGCACGAATTCGGGCTCTATGAAAAGTTGTTTGGAAGAAAATGCCGAAGTGTATTTAACACCGGTAAATGACCCTAAACGGAAAACGCAGTTTACCTGGGAGATGATAAAAATTAACGATAACTGGGTGGGAATCAACACAAACAATCCTAATCGGCTGGCATTTGAGGCTATCAGTCAGGAACAAATTGAAAAACTTAGAGGATATACCGATGTATCGCGCGAAGTAAAATTTGAAGACAGCCGGTTCGATATAATGGCTAAAAACAGCGCAGAAACCTGTTTTGTCGAAGTTAAAAATGTTACGTTAAAAGAAGGAAAATATGCTTTGTTTCCGGATGCAGTGACAACAAGAGGGAAGAAACATCTTGAAACATTAATCAAGGTAAAACAAGAGGGGATGCGTGCAGTAATGCTTTATATCATCCAACGGATGGATGTGGAAATTTTTGCTCCGGCAAAAGACATTGACCCTGACTACACTAAAACACTAAAAAAAGCAGTCAAAAAAGGTGTTGAAATAATTCCGGTGCAGGCCAAGGTAACTCCCAGAAATATTGAGATTGTTGGGGAATTACCTTTTGAAATTTAAGAACATAAAATATAAATATTTAAAAATCTATAAATAAAAAATCCCTCAATGCTTCGCATTAAAGGATTTTTACTGAGGTCGGTGGCGGATTCGAACCGCCGTACGTGGTTTTGCAGACCACTGCCTAGCCACTCGGCCAACCGACCATTATTTGAATTGCAAAAGTATAAATTTTTTCTGAATACTCAAACGTCAGCTTGGTTTTTAAATCAGAAAAGGGAAATATGCTGTTACCTGCTTAAGGTTACACTGACTCTTTCCATTTTACCTCCCATGGGCGGGTTCATTTTAGACACTTTTACTGATGCCTTTTTAATGGTTTTAAAATGATGATATAACGCATCTAATATACGACCTGCAATATGCTCCAGTAAATGCGATTTGGTTTGCATTTGTTCTTTTACTAAATTATAAGCTACCTGATAATTCAATGCATCTTTTAAATCGTCCGATTTAGCAGGAACCTGCATATCTGTTTCAATGGTTAAATCAACCAAAAAGCGGTTACCTACAATTTGTTCTTCTTTAAAATGCCCGTGATAGGCATAAAACTCCATGTTTTCTATTTTGATTAACCCCATGGCATTAATTTAAAAATTTTTCAAATTTAAATCTATAAATTGGGTTTTACATATTTTTAAAACATTTTATACAGCATTGAATAAAATCATTTACTTTTGTAAGATGCTGAAGATAGATAATTATTGACCGAAATAAAACAGATTTTTTTATGAGTATTGAAAACAAAGAAACAGAAGGACGAAAATCTTTAAACTTTATCGAAAGTATTGTTGAGGAAGATTTAAAAAATAATAAAAACAATGGCGTTGTATGTACCCGGTTTCCGCCTGAACCCAATGGTTATTTACATATCGGACATGCCAAATCCATTTGCTTAAATTTCGGTCTTGCCCAGAAATATAATGGTAAAACAAACCTGCGATTCGACGATACCAATCCTGAAAAAGAAGAGGTAGAGTATGTTGATTCGATTAAAGAGGATGTACGCTGGTTGGGATTTGAATGGGAAGGCGAAGCTCGTTTTGCTTCCGATTATTTTGATCAGCTTTACGAATGGGCTGTAAAATTAATTAAGCAAGGGGATGCATATGTGGATGATCAAACTCCGGAAATCATCAGCCAGCAAAGAGGAACGCCAACAAAACCAGGAATTGAAAGTCCGTTCCGTAATCGGTCAGCAGAAGAGAATATGGATTTTTTTATTCGAATGAAGCATGGCGAATTTAAAAATGGAGAAAGAGTTTTACGGGCAAAAATCGATATGAGCTCACCCAATATGCATATGCGCGACCCAATCATATATAGAATTTTGCATAAAGAACATCACCGTACCAGCGATAAATGGTGTATTTATCCGATGTATGATTTTGCTCACGGCCAGTCAGATTATATTGAAGGAATAACGCATTCTGTTTGTACGTTGGAGTTTGAAGTGCATCGACCTTTGTATGACTGGTTCCTGAACCATTTATATACCGAAGGAACCATAAGACCTCGCCAGATTGAATTTGCAAGGCTCAATTTGAGTTACACCATAATGAGTAAACGAAAGTTACTTGAACTCGTACAAAAAAAGATTGTTAGCGGGTGGGATGATCCACGGATGCCAACCATTTCAGGTTTACGAAGAAGAGGATTTACTTCCGAATCGATACGCAAGTTTGCCGATATTATTGGTGTGTCCAAGCGCGATAATGTGATTGATGTAGCTCTACTGGAGCATAGCTTGCGGGAAGATCTGAATAAGAAGGCTTCTCGTGTAATGGCTGTTTTAAATCCATTGAAAATTGTGCTTACTAATTATCCCAAAGATAAAGAAGAGTCCCTGACTATTGATAACAATCCTGAAGATGAAAGTATGGGAACCCGCGAAATGCCTTTTTCACGGGAGATTTATATCGAACAGGATGATTTTATGGAAGATGCTCCTAAAAAGTTTTTTCGGCTGGCTCCTGGGAAAGAAGTACGCTTAAAAGCGGCTTACATTATTAAATGCGAAGAAGTAATTAAGGATTCAGAAGGGAATATTAGCGAGTTACGTTGTAGGTATGATCCGGATTCGAAAAGCGGTAGCGGAACAGAAGCAAGTAAACGTAAAGTAAAAGGTACATTGCATTGGGTTTCGGCGAAGCATGCTTTATCGGCTGAGGTGAGATTATATGATCGCTTATTTAATGATCCCGATCCATCGGGACATAGGGATAAAGACTTCAAAGAATTTATCAATTCCGAATCATTAAAAATTTTGACAAACTGTAAAGTTGAACCAAGTTTAAAGGATGCAAAACCGGAATCGAAATATCAGTTTCAGCGATTAGGATATTTTTGTGTGGATAAAAAAGATGTACAACCCGAGAAGTTGGTTTTTAACCGAGCCGTTCCGTTAAAAGATTCGTGGAGTAAGAAGAATAAGTAAATAACTCAAATGCTGTTAAAAAAGATTTTGTAGAACTCCTGATTTCCCTGAAGACAAGTTTGTAACTTCTTTGCGTAACTTTATATAGCTTAGCGATGCTTCGCGTAATACTTACTTTTTACTTTATACGCTAAGTTACGCAAAGAAAAAACAGAAGGTTCGCAAAGGAATTATAAGTTTGTCTATTTTGTCGGTAACAGGCAGGGAAACTAAACTTATCAAAGTATTACATTACGAACAAAATATAATTATTTAATTTTTGGATAATTTCACTTTGGTTACCCAAATATTCTTTTTAAAATATCGTTTACTCTTGCTACAGGGTCTTTGCGGATTTGTTTTTCTTCTTCAGCAATTTTCACAAATAAACCATCCAATGCTTTTCTTGTTAAAAAATCTTCCAAATTAACATCTACGGGTTGAAATCCACCGATTTGTCCTACCATTGAATTAGCAAATTTATTCCAGGTTCCGGTTAAGTTATTCCAGGTTTCAGCGGTTGAAATATTGCCGATCAGATTTTTATTTACCGATGATTTTATTTTTGGTTTATACAGATTATACAGCTGCTGGTATGTAGTTCTTCTTAAATAGTGAGTTGCAGCCGTATCGGCTCCATTTAAAATACCAAAAGCATCGGATATGGACATGGAGGTAATACTTTGTTTGAAAATAGGAGCCGCTTCTTTTGATGCATCTTCAGCAGCACGGTTAATACTTAGAATCACTTTATCAACCAGTTGGTCGCCACCAGGAATTCTGTTTACATTCTCAATGATCACATTAGCTTCTTGGGGTAATAGAATCTTAACCAATTCATCCTGATAGTATCCATTTACTTTCGATAATTGATTAACGGCAGTGTCTGTTCCAACACGCAATGCTTCTTTTAGTCCATTAACAATTTCAGATTTAGTGGGCGAGGTGCTACTTTCTGTAGTATAAATATTCTCTGCTATCTGTTCTAATTCTGCACAAGAAACAAAAGTCAGAATCACTAAGAAAAAGGCTGTTTTTTTCATCATATTATACTATTAATTAACTATTTTTTTACTTATCATTTTATTTCATTTTGAAATAAGTTAAGACAAAATTGATTTAATTATTTTTAATTAAATCACCAATAACCACCGATGCACAGAAACATCCATATATAGGTGGCATATAGGAGATGGCACCAATTGTTGATTTTTTATTTTCGCCGGGTTCATCAACAATAACGGCACTCTCATCGGCTTTTTCCTCAGAAAAAACTACTTTAAATCCTTTTGAGATACCCAATTTACGCAATCTTTTTCGAAGCAGAAAACCTAACCGGCAATTATATGATTTGGAGATATCCTTGATGATTATTTTTGTAGGATCCATTCTGCCTCCCGACCCAAGAGAACTTACTATTTTTAATCCTTTTTGTAGTGCATGATAAATTAAATGTGCTTTTGGTGATAAAGTATCAATCGCGTCAACCACATAGTCGAAAGGTTTATTAAGGATATCAATCATTTGTTCGTCTTTAATAAATTTTTGAATAATATTTAATTTAAGTCCAGGATTGATATCCTGCAAACGTTCACCTAGAATTTGGGCTTTGGGTTTACCCATGGTACTCTCAAGAGCAATTAGTTGGCGGTTTTTGTTCGATGGATGAAGTGTATCCCCGTCAACAATGGTTAATTTGCCAATTCCTGCCCTACACAAATTTTCCGCTGCATAAGCTCCCACACCACCTAATCCAACGATAAGGATATGGGCATCTTTTAACTTTTTTGTGTTTTCTTTTCCTATGAGTAACTCTGTTCGTTCTTGCCAGAATTCTGTTTGCATAATTAAAATATAATCTAAAAAATCTGATAAAATAAATGGCTGAAGCCCTAAATAAGGAATTTTTCCCAGGTCTGGTCAATGATTCAAATTTTAATAAAAATTTTAAGCAAAATAATTCAATAAATTTAATCACAAATTTAAAATTTCTATTGATTTTATATATTGTTGGATAAGCTTATTGCTGTTTTTTTATACTATCTCCCTCAGCCCGGTGAGAATTCTTCTCATCTTCAGCTCTTGCCGTCAGCTTTAGCTGACGGAAAAAGAATTGATACAAAACCAAGGCTTTAGCTGGTTTAAAACATTCTCAATAATGGGCTAAAGCCCGAAATACCGGGTCTGCTCCCAAGTCCGTTGACTAAAGTCAACGGTAATCAATTTATAAAAACAATTATTTTCAGCTGTTTAGGCTTGCTTCTTTTTTTGCTAATGCTGTTAGGTTTATCTCATTCTAATTCGTTTAGTCGGGGTTATTATTTCTCAAAAACTCCTGTAAGTTATACACCAGCTGAGATTTAAGCTCGTCGATACTCATCATCATCTTTTTAGCCGCAACATGATAAAGCTCTTTTATTGAGATATCAAAATCATCGGTTTCAAGAAAAATTTTATTTTTCGGTAATTGATGAAAAAACTGATTTATTCTTGAATTTTCATTTTTAATATGATGACAAATAGATAAATAAAAACCATGATCAATAAAATCCAAAGCCATTTGCTGGCTGCCGGTAAAATTATGGATTACCCAATTAGCGTTGGGTTGTGTATCTTTTTTTAATTTAAGGATTTCATTATGTGCTTTTACCGAATGAATAACCACAGGCAACTGATACTTTTCGGATAGTTCGATATGTTTTTTAAAAACCTGAAATTGCGTTTCCCCCTGAACCCCTTTCAGTTTATCCAGTCCGGTTTCGCCAATAGCAATTATTTTTTTTGCAGATATGAGCTTTTTGAGTTTCTGGTCTATTTGATTTAAGGTTAACTGATCAGCATGCCAGGGATGGAGCCCGGCAGTAAAAAAAATCTTACCACTATCATGAGTGGTAAGATTATCCTGCAAAAACAAACTTTGAATAACAATTTCGTTATCACCGGGTAGTTGTTGGTGAGCATGAAAATTTAAGTAATTATCACCAGAAAGATGCATAAATAATTAATCATTGATTATTTTTTTATATGATCAACCCCTGTCTGGATTCTTTTCAGTGTTTCTTCTTTTCCTATAAGCTCGGCAATTTCAAAAACACCGGGTCCAATACTTGCTCCCACAAGAGTTAAACGTAAGGGGTTCATAATTTGTCCCATTCCTATCTTTTTTTCTTCGATAATTTCCTGAACCACGTTATTCATGGAATCGTGATTAAAGTTTTCCAAGGCTTCAAAACGTTCTTTTAATTCAGCTAAAAGTGCTGGTGTATGTTCTTTCCATCGTTTTTTTATCACTTTCGGATCATATACTTTAGGAGCCTGAAAGAAAAAACTGGATTGTTCCCAGAAATCGGAAACAAAATGGGCTCGTTCTTTAATCAACTGTACAATTTTAATAACAAAAGCATCATCGACAACAATTTCTTTTTCTTTTAATTTTTTTTGAAACTGGCGGGCTAATTTTTCATCCGAGCGAGCTATCAGGTATTTATGGTTAAACCATTTTGCTTTTTCAGGATCGAAACGGGCACCTCCTTTTTGTACTTTTGTAATATCAAATGCAGCAATTAACTCACGCATAGAGAAGATTTCTTTTTCCGTACCGGGATTCCATCCCAACAAAGCAAGCATATTTACAAATGCTTCAGGGAAATAGCCCTCTTCACGATAGCCTCTTGAAACTTCACCTGTTTTTGGATCGGTCCATTCAAGAGGAAAAACAGGAAATCCTAAGGCGTCGCCATCACGTTTACTTAATTTTCCTTTTCCACTGGGTTTTAATAACAATGGCAGGTGAGCAAACTCAGGCATTGAGTTTTCCCATCCCAACGCTCTGTAAAGCATAACATGCAGTGGTAATGAGGGTAGCCACTCTTCGCCTCGTATTACATGCGTAATTTTCATTAGATGGTCGTCAATAACATTAGCCAGATGATAGGTAGGCATACCGTCGGATTTGAACAATACTTTATCATCCAGCTGATTGGTATTTACTTTTACCGTGCCACGAATGATATCTTCAACAACAATGTCTTCACTCTCGGGCATTTTGAATCGAATAACATAAGGATCACCGGATTGAATTTTAGCTTCGGTTTCTTCTTCGCTTAGGGTAAGCGAATTTTTCATGCTTTCCCGGGTAAGTGCATTATATTGTTGTACGCTGTTTTTTTCATTTTTAAGTCTTTCGCGCATTGCCTCTAGCTCCTCGGCCGTATCAAAAGCAAAATAAGCATTTCCGGTTTCTACAAATTTTTCGGCTATTTCTTTATAGATTCCTCTACGGTCTGATTGGCGATAGGGTCCATAAGAACCTCCTTCTTCAACTCCTTCATCGATTTGGATGCTACACCATTTTAACGATTCAATGATGTAATCTTCTGCACCTTCGACATATCGTGTTTGGTCTGTATCTTCAATGCGTAAAATGAAACTCCCGTTGAGTTTTTTGGCAAAAAGATAGTTAAATAAAGCGGTTCGAACACCTCCCATATGTAATGGCCCTGTTGGACTGGGGGCAAATCTTACGCGTACTTTTCGATTATTCATATCAAAACTATTTATATTTTAAATGTTTTTTAATTGTTCAACAAAAGTAAAGTATTCTTAAATCTTTACATAATGCAAGTTAAAGATATTTTGTTAATTAGGCTTTGATGTTGTATAACAAAATCATAGATTATGATTAATTTGTAATCTTTTGTATCTTCGAGCGCAAAAAATAAAGAAACAATATTTTCATTATGAAGAATATATTAATTACGGGAGCATCAGGGCAGATTGGTTCTGATCTTACGCTTGAGTTGAGACGATTATTTGGGAATGAGCATGTTATTGCTTCGGATATAAAATCGGGTACCCAGGAGATTATGCAAGGAGGACCGTTTGAGACCGTTGATGTGATGGATAAAAAAAGAATTGTTGAAGTAGTTGATAAGTATCAGATTACAGACATATATCATTTGGCAGCCATTCTTTCCGGCAATGCAGAAAAAAATCCTAAGTGGGCTTGGGATATAAATATGACCAGTTTATTTAATGTATTAGATATTGGTAAAGAAAAAGGGATTAAAAAAATATTTTGGCCCAGCTCCATGGGAGCTTTTGGAATTTCTACCCCGGCGATAGATACCCCACAATTAACGATTATGGAACCCTCAACCGTTTACGGTATTAGTAAATTAGCCGGAGAACGTTGGTGCGAATATTATTTTAATAAATACGGATTGGATGTAAGAAGTTTACGTTATCCGGGGTTAATCAGCTGGAAAACTGAAGCAGGAGGAGGAACTACTGATTATGCGGTAGAGATTTTTTATGATACCCTTAAGTGCGGAAAATATGAATGTTTTCTTTCTGAAGATATTGCACTGCCGATGATGTATATGGATGATGCCGTTAATGCAACCATTCGGCTTATGGAAACAGATGCTAAAAATGTTAAAGTACGTTCGAGTTATAATTTAGGAGGCATAAGTTTTACTCCAAAAGAACTTGCCGATGAGATTAAAAAATATATTCCTGAATTAGAAGTAACCTATAAGCCCGATTTTAGACAGGAAATTGCCGAATCGTGGCCACGAAGTATAAGCGATGAAGCAGCCCAAAAGGACTGGGGATGGAAACATGAATATGATCTTGGAAAAATGACTAAGGTGATGATTGAGAATATCAGAAAGAAGTTACAATAGTATAGTATAAAATAATAAGAAACCCGGCTGAGGCCGGGTTTCTTGCTATGATAAAATCACATATTTTCATTGTAAATATTGGAAATAATTATACTACAAAATTTTTATCCGCATTTAGAGTATCCACAATCCTGGCAGATTAAACAACCTTCTTGGTAAACAAGTGATTCAGCACCACATTCAGAGCATTTTGTTCCTGACTTTGGTTTTGTCCCATTAGGAATATATCTTTTTAATGCTCGCTCAACTCCATTTTTCCAGGTATTAATGGTCTCGCTGTCTAATCGTAACGATGCAACTAATCCTACTACATCAGGAATTGGCATTCCGTGGCGTAAAACGCCTGAAATTAGCTTGGCATAATTCCAAAATTCTTTATTAAACATATGAGACAAACCACCCAACGTATTTTCATATCCGAATTTATCAGTATATTGAAAATCATATCGGCTATTACCCGCTTTATCTTTAACTTTAATAATTCTGCCGCGATTTATGGATTTTGGAATAGGGAAGATTTCTTCATCAGCAAGACCGGTAAATATTTCGTATGGCCGGTCGTCTTTTATTCCCACAAAGGCAATCCATTTTTCGTCATTATTGTTAAAGCGGATAATTTCAGCATCCAGCACTTTAGGACGTTTGTGAGAGGTTTCTAATTCAACCGAACCATTTTTCTTTCCTTTTTTATTAGATACCAGAACCCCTGCGCGTGAACCTTCGCGATAAACCGTAACGCCTTTACATCCGCTTTCCCAGGCAGTAATATATAGTTGCCCTACAAGTTCTTCGCTGGCATCTTCAGGTAGGTTAATGGTTACGCTAATGGAATGATCGACCCATTTCTGTATTCTTCCCTGCATTTTCACTTTGCTCACCCAATCTACATCGTCAGCTGTAGCTTTGTAGTATGGAGTTTGTTCTATTATTTTTTCAATCTCTTCGTCCGACATGGTTTTTACTTCTGCAGGATCAAATCCTTTTATCTTTAGCCAATCCACAAATTTATGATGGAATACATAATACTCTTCCCATGAATCCCCTACTTCATCCACAAAAGAAACGTGTGTATCAGGGTCGTTGGGATTTACTTTTCTTCGTCGTTTATAAACAGGCCTGAAAACGGGTTCTATCCCGGAAGTAGTTTGTGTCATTAAGCTGGTTGTTCCGGTAGGAGCAATCGTTAACAGGGCGATATTCCTTCTTCCATATTGAACCATATCCGCATATAGTTGCTCATCTTGTTCTTTTAGGCGTAAAATAAAGGGGTTATCTTTTTCCTTCTGGGCATCATAAATTTCAAAAGCTCCGCGTTCTTTTGCCATATCAACTGATGAACGATAAGCGGCAAGAGCAATTGTTTTGTGTATTTCTTCAGAAAAGTCTACTGCATTTTCACTTCCATAGCGTAATCCCAGCGCAGCAAGCATATCGCCTTCCGCGGTTATCCCAACACCTGTTCTTCGTCCTTCAATGGCTTTACTTCGTATATTTCTCCATAGTTTATCTTCTACTCTTTTGATTTCATAATCTTCTGGGTCTTTTTCAATTTTATGTAGAATAGCATCAATTTTTTCGATTTCTAAATCGATGATATCATCCATTATTCGTTGTGCGTATCCTACGTGTTCTTTAAACAAATCGAAATTGAATTTTGCTTGTTCGGTAAAAGGATTTTCTACATAGCTGTATAAATTAACGGCTAATAAACGGCAACTGTCATAAGGACATAATGGAATTTCACCACAAGGATTGGTAGACACTGTTCTGTATCCCAGGTCGGCATAACTGTCGGCAACGGATTCATTGATTACCGTATCCCAAAATAATATTCCCGGTTCGGCAGATTTCCATGCATTGTGCACAATTTTTATCCAAAGTTTTTGTGCATCAATGGTTTGTTTAAATGTTGGTTCTTTTGATTCTATGGGATATTGTTGAAGGTATGGCTTATTTTCCACTACCGATTTCATAAATTCATGATCGATACGTACCGAAACATTTGCTCCGGTTACTTTTCCGGTTTCCAGTTTAGCATCGATGAATTTTTCTGCATCGGGGTGTTTGCTTGAGATGCTTAACATAAGAGCTCCTCTGCGGCCATCTTGTGCTACCTCGCGTGTTGAATTTGAATAGCGCTCCATAAAAGGCACTACGCCGGTTGATGTTAGTGCACTATTTAATACCGGACTGCCCTGGGGGCGTATATGCGAAAGGTCGTGTCCTACACCACCTCTTCTTTTCATTAACTGTACCTGTTCTTGGTCGATTTTCATAATTCCACCATACGAATCGGCCGGATTATCATGTCCAATGACAAAGCAATTAGATAATGAAGCAATTTGGTATTTATTTCCAATCCCCGACATGGGCCCCCCCTGTGGAATAATATATTTAAAATCTTTTAATAATTGGTAAACCTTTTCCTCGTCCATTGGGTTTGGGTAACGCTTTTCTATTCTTGCAATTTCTTTTGCCAAACGATGATGCATTTCATCGGGATTTTTTTCAAACAGATTCCCGTATGAATCTTTTAATGCATATTTATTCGCCCAAACTCTCGCTGCCAGGTCATCTCCTTTAAAATATTCCTTTGAACTTTTAAAAGCTTCGTCAAAAGTATAGGTTTTTTGTTTTGTTTTCTCCTGCGAAGCTTCGCGTAATTTACCGTCAGTTGCCATTCCTTTTACATACATTTTTAAGCCAGTTTTTATAATGAGTTTATGTTTTTTTATTGATTATGTTGTATAACACTTTAAGAAAAGGTAATGCTAAATTAGTGATACTATATTCATCGAACAAGAGGAAAACATTTGTATTTTTCAACATTTCTTTGGAGTTATTAACTTTAGGGTTTAAAACACTGAAATACTTATCATTAAAGGAATGTAGCGACATAGTAAAAAAGAATTACATATGAAAATATTGTTCATATTTTTATTGCACAACGATTGTTGATAACCTTAAAAACCTTTGATTGTATCAAACCTATACAACAAAATAAATTTTTTAACAGGTATGTTCATTAATATTTATTGACTGTTAAGTTTTTGAAAAAGAAGACTTTTCCTTTTTTTAGATGAAAATAAAAAAGGGGCATTTCATAGTATGCCCCTTTTTTATCTTGTTTTTTAAAAATTTATTTTATTTCCTGACATCCAAATTCTTCATCATACTCAAATATTGGATCTGGTCCTGCTTTCTGTACATTAAATCGCATAGCATAATTAACATTAGCACCATAAGCATATGTTTCGAAGATAACTTTATATCCCAAATCAACACCATTAACTTCTGCAGGAGTATCTGGGAATTTATAAGGAAGTAATAAATCTCCAATTGCTTCACGAACGGCTTCTTCCCATGATTCAAACTGCTCAGCTTCCCAATATCCGTCAGCAATACTAAAATTGTTATAATAATAACTGGCGCCATAATAAAACTCTGCTGTTTCATAGGAGTCTAGATAATCAGCACTAATTTCATCTTCTACATATTCAACAATGAATTGATAATCTGGTTTTCCCATGGTAAATGTAATGGTAGGATCAAACAACCATTCAGTACCATTATGAACAAATTGATTAGTTGTTGTTTCAATATAATCATAAGCAGATTCCCATCCGTTTTCTCCATAAGTATATTCAGTTGCTAAAGTAATTTCACCTTCAATATTAGAATCGTATTGATAAATAATGGTTTTTGTAATACCAGGTCCTGCTTCTGGATATTTTGCATTTAAAAACTTAGGTAAATAATTTTGAGGTAAAACATCACCTGAGAACATATTATCATCTCCAGGATCTCCCATTGCATCATAATCAGCTTCGCTTAAATGATATACATCATCAACCAACACCCATGATGTACCAGAATATCTATAGACTTCATATTTTGGGTAGGGTGTTTTTTCATTGGTTACTTCATAGATAGGGTCATCAACTTTAACTTTTACCGTGACATCATCAATTTGCATGGTGGTGGTTATATCACCATCTCCTCCTGTATATTTGAACGCTACATAAACATTGTCTCCGGTATAAGCATCCAGGTTAATGTCTCCCGATTCAACCCAGGTACTGGCATATCCACCAGAATTTCCTGTGGATAAGGTTGGGTTCAGATTAACCCATGTAGCCGTATTTGGGTCTCCGGTTCCAGTATAATCGGTAGATATTAAAACTTCCAAGGGATCTCCATTATTATATCCATCTTTGCTTTTGAAATTGAATATTGCTTCTGAATATTCAGTCAGGTCAACGGCAGGAGTAATCAGCCAGCTAATATTGGAAGGGTCTTCTGAACCATAGGCACTAAACTGGGCATATAAATTATCATCATACTCTCTGCCTTCCCAGGTTTCTGTACCAACTTCGTCATAAACGATCCAATTCTTAATAACTACGGGTTCATAAGGGGTTAATGAATCAAACTTTTCTTCAAAGTAAATTGGATAGTAGCTTTCAGTGAAAATAGGATCTACATCACTGTACTTATATTTAATAATATAGATTTCTTCTTTAACAGCATCTGAAATACTATCTTTTAAAACATCTGGAATAAAGAAATCAGGATTATATTCAGGATAAAAATAACCTGCTGTTCCAACAAAAACATTAACAGCATAGTAGTAATTTGATGTAAATTCTATTACTTCGGCATTAGCATAACTTACGAGTTTCTCAGGAATTTCAGCATTATAATTATACGTTACTTTTGCTGAAGATTTTTTATTATACTCGGGAAAAAGTTCAGCCAACACATAACCAACATAATCTTCGGCAGTAAAGAATTGATTAAAGGCCTCCATATTTTCAATTAATTCAGCATATGTTTTGTCATCATCAGTTACTGCGTTAGCTAAAGCATATTCAGTTACTGTTGCGTAATCGTCCGCAGTAAAGGTATATTCTACAGAGTTATGATATGGCTCTTTTAGATTATCCAATTCATCATAGATTTCTTCATTTGGATCGCAAGCAGAAAATGCTATGATAAACATTGTTAATATATATATAATTTTTTTCATAATATTTTGATTTATTAATTTTTTAGAAATTTACTTTTAGACTTAACGACATGGTACGTCCAAATCCATAATATACTAAAGATGTTTTAGCATTATGATCTGAACCGTCTCTTGCATCGGCAATATATTCTGTATCAAAAATATTGTTAATATTACCAATTAATATTGCATCCAGATTGCCAATTTTAAAGTTATAACGGGCATTAACATCAAGTAAGTTATAATTAGGCATTTGCCAGGAATCTACACTTTCTTCTTTTTCTTCAACATCAAAATCAGCAAATAAATTATCATAGTAATTATAATCTACGCCAATTTTTAATTTAGGCAAAATCTCATAATTAACACCTAATGCAGCTGTTGTTTGAGCAGAATTTCCAACATGAACATCTTCT
>Ga0209931_1000349_pt1 | contig 27925 bp, 21 predicted proteins | sample SalPonR1_B_D1_MG_FD_185697 | JGI IMG/M metagenome (GOLD analysis project Ga0209931, IMG submission 185697) | Salt pond soil microbial communities from South San Francisco under conditions of wetland restoration - Salt Pond MetaG R1_B_D1_MG... ...
ATGTCTCAAATCTCAACTTTCTTCACCCATATACGGGTAGGTCCAGTCCAGCGGAGCAGCAAAGGTCTCTTTCATGGATCTCATCGACACCCAACGGTAGAGATTTGCGATGCTTCCCGCTTTGTCGTTTGTTCCTGACTTCCTGCTGCCGCCAAATGGTTGCTGGTTAACAACCGCAGCGGTCGGTTTATCATTGATATAAAAGTTTCCGGCACTCTGTCGCAGGCGATCTGCCATTTGGTTGAGGGCGTAACGGTCGCGTGCCCAGATCGCTCCTGTTAGTGCGTACGGTGATGTACTGTCGCACAGATCAAGGGTCGACTCAAAATCATCATCCTCATAGACATAGATAGTCAGAACCGGTCCGAAAATCTCCTCTTCCATCGTCTTGAATTTTGGATCGCTTGTGACGATTACTGTAGGATCAACAAAATAGCCGGTACTGTCATCATACGATCCGCCGGCAATAATTTCTGCATCGTCTGATTCTTTTGCATAATCGATGTAGCCTGAGATTTTGTCGAATGCTTTCCGGCTTATTACAGCTCCCATGAAGTTTGAGAAGTCTTCGACATCCCCCACTTTGATTTTATTTACTTCAGGTACAAATTGTTCTTTAAAATCACTCCAGATAGATTGTGGAATATACATGCGTGACGCGGCAGAACATTTCTGGCCCTGGTATTCAAACGCGCCCCGAACGGCTGCAATCGCCAGGCGATCCACATCTGCCGTGTTATGGGCAAAAATAAAGTCTTTTCCGCCTGTTTCGCCAACGATACGCGGATACGTTTTATATGAATCTATATTCTGGCCAATTTTCTTCCAAAGATGGTTGAATGTTCCAACGGAACCTGTGAAATGGAGTCCGGCAAGATCTTCACTTTCAATGGCGGGATCTCCTACATCGGCACCTTCACCAGGGAGGAACTGAATGACACCATCAGGGAGGCCAGCCTCTTTCAAGACCTGCATCACATACCAGCTGGAGTAAACAGATTCAGGGGATGGTTTCCAGAGGGACACGTTACCGCACATGGCTGGAGCAGCGGGCAGATTGGCCGCAATAGCCGTGAAATTAAATGGGGTCACTGCAAACACGAATCCTTCAAGCGGACGATATTCCACTTTGTTCCACATGCCGTCAGGTGAATGTGGCTGATCTTCATACATGCGTTTGAGGAACCAGGCATTGAACCTGAAGAAATCCGCCAGCTCACCAATTGCCTCAATTTCTGATTGTTGAGGCGTTTTGGATTGCGCCATCATTGTGGTCGCATTCATCAAAAACCGCTTTGGGCCGGTTATGATATCAGCTGCTTTTAAGAAGATAGATACCCGATCCTGCCACGGCATGTCAGCCCATTTTTTTCGGGCTTCCAATGCGCCTTCAATCGCCATATTAACTTCTTTCTCTCCGCAATAATAAACAGTTCCAAGTTTATGACCGTGATCGTGAGGCATCACAACATCTGCTTTGCGATCGGTCTTAACCTCCTTTCCATTGATGATGGCAGGAATCTCAATTTGTTGAGACTTCTGCTCCTTTAGTACTTCTTTCAGCGCCTCTCGTTCGGCTGATCCCGGTGCATATTGAAGGTAAGGTTCGTTAACCGGTTCCTGTATTTTAAAATGTGCGTTAGACATAAGTTTCTGTGTCTTTTTTTGATATTTCAGCTTTAATTTCTTGCCTTAAATATAGGAACTGTGGAGCGGAGTTCCCGCATCAAACCTCGAAAATGAGTAATCCCGAAATTGCCTGTTCAAATGATTTTATGGACTGGTTTTCGGTTTTCTCGCACAAAATGTGGCTTTTAGACTTAAACTTATTGCCAACATGAGCTTATCAAAGCGCTTTCGGTGGGCGGAGAGAGAAAATTATTTGAAACTTTGAAGCGCTTTTTTGTCGAAATAACGCCAATTTGACCTCTAGAAAGCATTTTTATTGTATATAATTCTCTGATGGTGAATCATTACGTTAATTTTTCGGTATTAACAGTTGATAACAAATCAGAAAGAGTTAACTGTTAAATACAATGAACGCATACCCATGCGTATCGGAACAATTTAAACCACTATGAAATTATACATTCTTCACTCACGCTTAAGAAAGAGCTGAACAAAACATGAGAAGAATATCCATTTGATCCGCAACCTGATCGCAGCAAAAAGAACATTGTGCGGAAAATTACAAAAGTATACACATCAGTATAGATCAGATAATAATTTAACAAGCCAGGGTTAACCCCGGCATAACATTACACAAACAATTCTATCGTACGTTAGTAAGTACACGATTAACATTTTCAATTTTAGCTATCATGAATATCAAAAAATTTATCAACTCATATTTAAATCAACACATTATTTCTTTCCATTCCGGTGCAATCGGCGGAGTTATGAGGGGGGGGCACGATATTGAAAGGTATAGGCGGTCGAGGCCTGACAGTCCCCATTCAAAGAAAGCCTATAACATACTTATCGCTGTTCCATCTCACGCAGTGAAGGGGCCTGATATGAAGGAAGTTTCCCATGCCTATCGCGCATTTACGAAAGCAGGGTATCATGTAGATTTTGTAACTGCAGACGGAAGCCCGGTTAAGTTCAGCCAGTCTGACTTGACAGATCCCATAAATCGATGGTTTGTGGAAGATGCAAACGCAAAGTATAGTGCAGACCAGCCACTTAAAGCAAAAGATATAGTCCCAAAACGGTATGTAGCTGTTTATTTTGCCGGTGGCAATTCACTTGTTACAGACAACCAGTGGTTCCAGTCTCTGGCAGAACAAATTTTGAGCAATGACGGTATTATTGCAGGCTCAGGAAATGCTGAAGATGCAGTCAATAATCTAAATCTGACAAATCGAATTGATTTTGGATACAGTATACCTTCAGCTGATGTCGGTAAAACTACGACAGAATATGGATCATTAGTAGCTGAAGCGGCAGTTAATGAAAAAAGCTGGATGATTCACAGGAATGAGTTATCCAAATCTGACGCTCAAAACGAAAAAGGTATAGGAGAGCAGGTAGTAACCCGCTTAGCATCGTAAGCTAATAATCTCCAAATTACTGTCAATTTTACTTTTGGCAGAATTATGAAAATTAAAAAAGCCGTCTTCATCTTAATCGGCAAGATTAATTGGAGACGGCTTTTTATGTGAAATCAAGAATTTTACTGAATCTTCCTTCAAGGAAGGATAAAATAACCCCTGGTATTTAAAACTATATAGCAGCTTTTAAAGAACAGTACATTATTTTTTCTTGAAATCTTTAATGAAATTGCGTGTGAAGTCAGACTGTACAAGCCGTCCGCTGATCTCGGCTCGTTGAGAGAGTGTGGGTCCCCAGTGTCCCGTTCCGTTCCACTGTATTTCGCGAAGCTCTCTCATCGCCTGAGGATTGCTTGATGCAATTTCGGATGCAAGCTTGTTAATTGCACTGTCCATTTCATCAATCGAGTCGTAAACTTTGCTGTAAAGATTATTTTTGAGTGCCCAGGGTGCTTCATACCATGACCGGGCATCTACTGAAAGTGTCGTAAATGCTCCGATACCAATTTTACGGCCAACAGCTGGTCCAACAACAAAAGGCCCAATACCTACAGCAAGTTCACTCAATTTTACCGAGGCAGAATTGTGAGCAAATGCATAATCAGCACAAGCGGCGATTCCAACCCCGCCACCCACTACTTTCCCATGAATACGGGCAAGGATGAATTTTTTTGATTGTCGCATTGCGTTGATCACATTTGCGAATCCCATGAAGAACTCTTTGCCTTCTTTAAGATCAGAAATTGCAAGAAGTTCATCGAATGAAGCACCGGCGCAAAAAGCTCCATCCCCACCGCTTCTGATCACAATGGCACTAGACTTGTCAGTTTCTGATGCTTCCTCGATTGCAGAAGTGAGCTCCTTCAGAAGCTTACCAGGCAGAGAATTTCCTTTAGGGTGGTAAAATTCGATGGTAGAAATGCGATCTTTGATAACGTGAGAAATCGTTCCTTTTTCAGGCATTATGGTCTGTTATATATTAGTTGATAAATGGTAGACATAACTGAGTAGAAGTTAAATCGAAGGCAGCAGAGAACAAAAGGCAATTTAATTCAGGCCCCAAAACCATCCGTTTTGAATGGGCATTATTTTAAATACTGATATTTTTATTACTCTTCGTCAATGGACAGCGACTCACGTCTTTTCACCAGGGTAAGTATTCTGTACTCGGCAACCAGAACTTCATCCTGGTTCCTTACCTCAACATCCCACCAGACCATCCCGTATGGGAATTTGTCTGTGGATCGCTGTTGACGAACTGTTTTTCTGGCGGCAATCAATTTCGCCTGAATTGTGTCACCTGGTGCTACAGGCACAATAAACCGAAGATCTTCCAGGCCGTAATTGAGCAGAACCGGCCCCGGAGAGGGATGAACAAATAACCCGGCTGCTGCTGAGAGCACAAAATAACCGTGAGCAATTCTTTTTTCGAACAGTGAATCCTTCGCTGCAATCTCATCGAAATGAGCATAAAAATGGTCACCACTGATACCCCCAAAATTTACGATATCTGCTTCAGTCACCGTTCGGCGGTGAGTTGTAAGTGCCTCGCCGATCGTCACATCTTCAAAATATTTTTTGAATGGGTGGATTTCGGATTCCTTCGTTTCAGCACCTTTGATATGCTGGTTAACGATCTTCATGATTGTAGTGGGCGACCCCTGCAGCGCCACTCGCTGCATATTATGGAGAACTGCACGAGCCCCGCCCAGTTCTTCACCGCCGCCCGCCCTGCCAGGGCCACCGTGAACCATATGCGGCATCGGTGAACCGTGCCCCGTAGATTCTTTGGCCGAATATCGGTTAATCACCATAAAGCGGCCATGATAAGGGGCACACCCCAAGGTGATTTCACGGGCTATATCGTCATCGTTTGTGAAGAGAGAACCAACCAGCGATCCGTCTGATTTATTGGCAATGGCGATTGCCTCATCTATGTTCGAATAAGGCATGATGGTGGTCATAGGCCCGAATGCCTCAACTTTGTGGGGCGTATCTGCCTCCAGGGGAGAGTGACAAAGCAACACCCGGGCATTCGTGTATGCTTCTCCATTACCTTTCTTGTCTCCCGAAAATACAGTTTTGCTGTAATCTTTAAGTTCTGTTAGGCGTTCTGAAAAACGTTGGTTTTGGAGTGAGCTTGCCAGCGGCCCCATTCGGGTGTCTTCTTTCAAAGGGTCGCCAATGGTTGTTTTTTCGAGATGTTCTTTTAAAGCCTCAATCACATCATCTACCAGATCATCGTGTACAATGGTTCTCCGAATGGCTGTGCATTTTTGCCCGGTTTTAACCGTCATTTCACTTGCTACCTCTTTGATAAACAGACGGAATTCTTCCATATCAGGCGAGACGTCGGGACCCAGGATAGAACAATTCAATGAATCGGCTTCCAGGTTAAACGGGATGTTTTGATTGATAATATTGGGGTGGGCTTTCAGTTTTTGCCCTGTTTTCGCAGAACCTGTAAAGGAAACAGTGTCCTGACTGATCAGGTGATCGAAAAGATCGCCAGGTTTGTCTGCAGCAATAAACTGGATAGATCCATCAGGTAAAAGGCCTGATTCAACCATAGATTTAAATACTGCATGAGCCAGATAAGAACCGACAGGCGAGGGTTTTACAATGCACGGAACGCCGGCAATAATACATGGAGCAAGTTTTTCGAGCATTCCCCAGACAGGGAAGTTAAAGGCGTTGATATGTATTCCCACACCTCGTTTAGGCACGCAGATATGTTGTCCTACAAATGTCCCTCCACGGGATAATCGCTGAACACCCCCTTCTACATGAAATGGAAGATCAGAAAGTTCCTGGCGTGATTTGCTTGAAAGGGTAAACATCGTTCCGATACCGCCTTCGATATCGATCCACGAATCCTGGCGTGTGGCTCCTGTTTGAGTGGAAAGTTCATAAAACTCTTCTTTTCTCTCAATCAGATACTTGGCAAGAAACTTGATCTTAAACGCCCGTTGGTGAATCGTCATTTCACGAAGTGCCGGACCACCTTCGGTTCGGGCATACTCGCACATTGCCTTGTAATCGAGATCGGCCTCGATAAGCGTTGCGACCGTTTTGCCGTTAACGGCACTTTTCAGATCGGTTTCCTTCCCTTTTTTTTCCCATCTGCCCTGAGCGTACGATGTTACTTTCATGATGTATGTGTATGGTAGATTGAATTCATTTTATGTGAATATATGAATAAACCACCAAGGTTTTAGAACCCCTGGTGGTTTCGGCAGATTTTTAAAGTCTTGTAAGGAAATCGGTATTTATGGTTCATATAACAAACCCCTGGAGGGTTCTTTGAAAAAAAGATGGATCTACAGGGAATCTTGTGGGTAATAAGAAAAATCAATTAAAACTAACTTTCATAGCAAACTCAACAATCCATTTGAGAATTTAGGTTGGTATAAGCAGGTGTTGATTTTTTTTGACAGCATGAAACGACTTGCTTATACAGATTCTGAATCAAACGAAAAAACACCGTTTGATTCAGAATGACGTCGTTCATGGGGAATTAGGGCGGCGTGGTCAGGTGGTAGTAAAAAGTTTTAATATCTAACTCCACGCCGACCGCTCTCTACCCCCAAGAACATTTGTCATTCTGCCCAAGTCCCGGTGCAGCTGACCGGGACGAAGGGAAGAATCTGTAAAAGCAATATATCGTGGTATTGAGAATTAATTATCCACAGATTTCACACTCCACCCACAAGGTTTCCCGTAGAACCAAAAAGATTTAATCAACATCAATGGCACAAAATAAGATACCGCTGGAGCCCGGCCGCATGTATCACATCTGGACACACGCTAACGGTGATGACAACCTGTTTCGGGAAGAACAGAACTATATCTACTTTATTGATAAATACAGCTACCACATTGAGCCGGTGGCAGAAACCTTCGCGTATTGCCTGATGCCGAATCATCTGCATCTGATGGTGAGGGTGAAGAAAGAGAGTGAGATTTTGGAATTTTTGAGAGTTAAAAAGTCGAACCCAACCCTCCAAGGGTTTGAAACCCTTGGAGGGTTTAGCAACGTCATCAGCCGTCAATTTTCTCACCTTTTCAATGGATATACTCAGGCCTTCAATAAACTCTACAACCGCAGAGGCAGTTTGTTCATCCCTAATTTCAAACGAAAACTCATCGACTCAGAAATCTACTTCGGCACTTTAATCACCTATATCCACAACAACCCGGTCTATCATGGATTTACTTCAACTCCCGGTCAGTGGCCGCATAGTTCGTGGCATGCCTATTTGCTGAAAAAGATGACCAGGCTCAGACGCGAGGAGGGGATGGGCTGGTTTGGGGGAAGGGATGAGTTTTTGAGAGCTCATCGGGAGGCCACGATAGAAAAGGCTATTTCTCTGTTTGAGGAATGATAAAACCCTCCAGGGGTTCGGAACCCCTGGAGGGTTTTATAAATATATGTATGATATATGTGTAATAATTTGATATCATACACATATGGATCCGGAAAAATATTCAGATTATGATCTCGAGCAGGATGTTCACCGCATCACGCTCTACAGCACGGTGGCGAAGGAGCATCAGCATGTAAGCATGAAGCGGCGACTTTACCTCCACCTGGATATGAACTGTTTTTACGCACAGGTGGAGCAGCGGGCCTACAATCTTTACGGGCTTCCGCTGGCGATGGGCGGCTGGCGAAAACCCAATGGCATTGCGCGCGGCATTGTGGCCACTGCCAGTTACGAAGCCCGGGCACTGGGCATCAAAACGGCTATGAGCGCGTTTGAGGCCTCACAGATCTGTCCCTACCTTGTGTTCATGCAAATCGATTACGACAAGTACAAAGGAATCAGCCGACAGCTTCGGGAAATCATGGATCACTTCTCCCCTGATGTAGAGAAATACTCCATGGATGAATATTTTATGGATATCACATTTTTGAGGAAAAAAGGAAGAGAAGAGATTTTAGCGTTTGTTAAACGGTTGAAGAAAGCCATTTACAATCGCCTGGGGCTGGTTTGCTCCGTGGGAGTGGCTACCAGTAAAACGTGGTCAAAGCTGGCATCTGATCTTCGAAAGCCCGACGGTGAATTGTTGATTATGAGTTCTGATGATGCAGCACAATATCTTTACCCGCTGCCGGTAGATGAAGTGTGGGGTATCGGCAGGAGGCGCTATGAACATCTGAAAAAGTATGGTATCCTCACAATTGCCGATGCGGTAAAACAGGGAAAAGTGCCATTTCAAAAATTGTTTGGCGAAATGCAGGGACAGCTGTTCTGGGAAACTGTGACAGGGCGTGACCGTGCGAAAGTGCTGCAAAACGAAGATCACGTTCCTGATGAAGTTAGCTATATGCATACGTTTTCCGACTGGACGGATGAACCTGATGCGGTAAAAGGCGAAATCGTAAAAGCGGTGCGAAAGGTGTGCTACCGGATGCGCGGCTACCGTCGCAAAGCCCGGCGCTGGGGCTGTCATATACGGTTCCAGGAAGCCCACTGGGAAGGCCGGTCATTTGCTTTTAATACGCCTGGTTTTACAAACCTTGATGACTATGTGCTGCAATGCTGCCTCGATGAGGCGATGTATATCGTGAAAAGTGCGATTAAGAAAGGAATTAAGATCCGGGGTATTGGCCTGCACACGATCGAGATGCAAAAGACAGAACAGCTTGAAATCTTTTTTCGTGAAAAAGATCAGGTGCGCCATCTGTATCGCGCAACCGACTGTCTCAATAACTGTTACGGTCCAGATACAATTTGTAAAGCGGCGGTCCATGAAAGCGTAAAGGGTAATACTCATTTTGTGAACCGAAGTTGACCTAGAGTCAATGGGGGAAATAGAATAGAGTTTGCGGAAAAGCTTGCTACAAATGGATTTGAAGCTGTTTCTTTCCACTGAGAATTAGTTATTTTAATTTTGTGATTGATCAGTCATCAGTCCAACAATTGATACGTAACTGTTGAGCATCATTCGTTGTACAAGTCAGCAAGACTATGCCATAAGAATTATGATTTTTGTGCAATAAAATTTCCGGCAGTCATTTCTGAATCCCGGATGTGTCTTGGTTAAAGGAAACAGGAAAGATCTGAGATATCAGAAGTTAAATTGAATTCGGATTTTACTGAATAGATAAATTACAGGGACCGTGATTACCCATGATATTGTTGATCGGCAAACGATAAGGTAAAACTGAAATTCAATATGAGAAATACCGGATGAGAAAGAAAAAAGTAACAGTATTGAACGAGGCAGGACTTCATGCACGTCCTTCATCAACGCTTGTAAAAACCGCATCCGGTTTTAAATCAGACCTTCAGATTGAAATGTACGGTTACAGGGTGAATGGAAAGAGTATTCTAGGATTGATGACACTCGCTGCAGAGCAAGGGTCTGAAATGGAACTTATAGTGGAAGGCCCTGATGAAGATGAAGCTATAGAAGCTCTGATCAAACTATTTGAAAATAAATTCAACAGAGAATGAGTAAAAGTACAGAACAGGTACTTAAAGACAGAACACTGCTGGGTACACCAGGGGCAGGGGGGCGTGCTGTAGGCAGCCCCGTGATCATAAATAGCGAAAGGAAGGCGGTAAAGCCTGAAAAAATTTCAGAAGACAGGATAGCTGACGAAACTGAGCTTTTAGATAATGCCCTCGATGAGCTTGTGAATGAATTTGAAGGACTGAAATCTATCAATGATGAAGAAGACGTAAAGGAGGTGGTGGAGACTCAAATTCAGCTGCTATGCGATCCAGAATTGAAGAAATCAATACTGGGAAAAATCACTGAGCAAAGATTTAAAGCTGTTTTTGCCATTTTTTCATCATTCAATGAATACATTCAGATTCTCGAAAATTCAAATACAAATTGGCTGCGAGATCGAACAATTGACATTGTTTCTATTCGGGATCAGCTGATTGATACGGTTCGCAATAAGCAGCCCGATTATATAAAAGCAGATGACGGCGTCATATTTGCTGAAGAATTATCACCAACAGAAATGATAAAACTCAGCAGATTTAAACTGGCAGGTATCGTCACAGAAAAGGGCGGGCTTACTTCACATGTCGTGATACTAGCACAATCATTGGGAATCCCATGCGTGATAGGCGTGGACTGGAAGCCCATGAGGCCGGATGATTTTGATCGGATAATGATTGATGGTGATGTAGGATCTGTCATGTTTGATCCTACCGACAAACTTGTAGAGGATGTTGAGACTTACAATAAGGAGAGGCTCAAAAAACAGGAAATAGCACTTCAATGGGCATCTGAGCCAGATCTTACGGAGTGTGGATCTTCATTCACAATCAGGGCCAATATCGAATTTGTAAGTGAACTTCCCCGGATAAAAACGCACGGTGCCCGGGGGATTGGTTTGCTTCGGACAGAAACAATTTTATTTGAGAAGGACGGGTTCGATATAGACTCTCAGGTCGCTTTTTACCGGCAGGTTGCCGAAGCCGCCGGAGATGATCCTGTCACCATTCGTCTTTTTGATGCCGGAGGTGACAAGCTGCCTGAAAATCACGAAGAAGAGCACAATCCGTTTCTGGGATGGCGGGGGATTCGAATGTTACTCGACAAACCTGAGCTTCTGCGCAAACAGTATGAGGCAATTCTCAGAGTATCCGCCGATTTTAAAGGGAAGTTACAGATTCTGGTGCCAATGATTTCCCATGTACAGCAAATTCAGCAGTCTCGGTTAATTCTCGAAGATGTAAAAAAGGAACTGAAAAAATCAGGGGACGATTTTGACCCTGAGATTCCTTTCGGCATCATGATTGAAGTGCCCAGTATCGCAATGATGGCGGCTGAGGCAGCACAAGAAGTTGATTTTTTCAGTATTGGAACGAATGATCTGACCCAGTACATGCTGGCCGTTGATCGGGGGAATAGTAAAATATCAAATCTTTATCAGCCGTCACACCCATCTGTATGGCGAGTAATTGAGTTGGTAGCAAAGGCAGCAAAAAAAGCCAAAATCCAGGTTTCTGTGTGTGGTGAAATGGCATCAAATCCTCTTTATGCCGCATGTTTTCTTGGTTTGGGAATTGATGATTTAAGCATGACAACGAATTCAATTCCGGCAGTAAAGGAGATGCTTTGCAGCCACTCACTCAAGGAATTTAAGGAGAAATCAAACCAGGTACTGCGGGCTCGAACTTACGAGGAAGTAGATTCAATATTTCAACAGTGGAAGAAGACACTGGAACTTTATCATATTTAGTTTAGCTGTTACCCTGACAACATTCATTAAGGCCGATCCTAATTTTTTAAATAAGCTAAAAATATGGACTCTTTTGATTCCTCCATCTATCGATCAAATTTAGAAACGGCATGGCTTGGTGCAGATTTGATCTATAAAGAGTCAGTTGGTTCAACCAATAGCTACCTGAAAAAAGCTAAAGGGGATGCTATAGCCCATGGAACTGTTTGTGTTACCGATAACCAAACGGAGGGCCGGGGACAATATAAACATGCGTGGCAGTCTGCTAAAGATAAAAGTTTAACCTTTACGATAGCATTCAAGCCTGGAAGCGGAGACAGGCTTCCATTGCTAACGCTTTGTTGCGCCTTAGGTGTTACGCGTGCAATTGAAAAAAGAGGCGTTGCCAACTGTAAAATCAAATGGCCTAATGATCTGCTTATCAATGGCCGAAAAGTAGCGGGTTTGCTTACCGAATCAGTATTCATAGGCCCGAGTCCTGAACGCGTATTGGTTGGCATTGGGTTGAATGTGAATCAAGAGAACTTCGGTGAAGAAGTGGGTGATAAGGCAACTTCTATTATAAATGAGTTAAACGAGCCGGTTTCACGGGAGAAATTACTTTGCAATATCTTGAGTGAGATTGAACATCTGTATACTCGCTGGCATCATCGTGACACTGAATTATGCAAAGCCGTTAATGAAAAACTCATCGGATTTGGAAAGTGGGTCAAAATTACGATCAACAAAGAGATGCAGGAGAATAAATACAAGTTTCTTGGAATGAATGATAAGGGCGAGTGTGTGATGTTGAATGAAGGATTGAATGTGCATACATTCTCCTATGAACAAATTCGAGTCTTTCCCGATCGTTAAATCAGTTTCTGAGAATCTCAAAAGAGTTTCTGAGAGCCCTTCCCTATCGCTGATATGTGGCGTGAGCGGTGGCATAGATTCAATGGTGCTTCTGTATATACTGCACCGTTTACAGGTCAATTGTACGGTTACTCATTGTAACTATCAGCTGCGCGGAGAAGAATCTGAGAAAGACATGAAGCTGGTTGAAGAAATGTCTGCTATGTGGGGGTTCGAGTGCATCACAGCGAGATTTAACCCGTCCGATTCTAAAGAATCCAATACCCAGATATGGGCAAGGAACCTGCGATATACCATGTTTCGAGATCTAAGGCAAGAGGTTTCCGCTGACTTCATTGTGACGGCTCATCATCAGGAGGATCAGGTAGAAACCATCCTTCAGAAAATTTTACGTGGGGCAGGACCGGCTGCATGGAGTGGTATGAGCATTCGTGACGGAGATCTTATCAGGCCATTATTAAATGTTTCAAAAAAAGAAATAAGGGATTTTGCACAGACACAGCATGTCCCTTATCGTGATGATCAGTCCAATCAGGAGTCTGGCTACGCTAGAAACCTCATAAGAAATGAGCTGACACCTGAGTTGAACAGGCTCGTTCCCGGGTGGAAACAAAATGTGCTCAATATTCCTGAAAGAGCGAATCAGTTCCAGGCTCTGACAGACACACTGCTCAGTCAAATTAAGGCTAGGTCTGCAGCGATAAAGCGTAGTGCTTTTCTGGAGCTTCCGGAAGAAACATGGCCGGTTCTTATTCATCGCTTTATTGAAACAGAAAGCGAAAGCAGTCGGGTTTCATCCGGTGAGCTTAAGCAGGTAGAAAATATTGCCAGTCTGCAAACTGGCGGATTCTTAACATTTGGTAAGAGTCTCAAACTGGTTCGTGATAGGGACTTACTTATCTTAACCGATTCAGATTCCCTGAAGTTGAAGTCACAAACACTCAGTAAAAATGATTTACCATTCAAGTCAGAAACTTATGGCATCACTATTGTAGTGAAACCGTGGGATGGAAGCATTAAAAAAGACAGGCTTCAATTCGATAATGATAAAATTAGATGGCCAATAACTATCAGGCCGTGGAAGGATGGAGATCGGATACAGCCTTTGGGAATGACCGGCAGCAAGCTGGTAGCGGACGTGCTAACGGATGCCAAAATCTCATCCATTCAAAAAAAAGAAGCCTTTCTGATAGAATCTTTTGATGGAATTATATGCGCCGTTATATTTCCACACGAGATTCCAAAGAAGCAGCTCGGAGTAATTTCGGATATCGCTAAATGTACCACTGGTACAAAAAAGATACTTCTAATCGATACAGACATCTAAATGGATCAATATCTTCCTGAAAAAGTAAATATAAATGGTGAACAATTTCGGATATATCTAACTCAGGAAGAGATTCAACAACGCCTGAATACGCTCGGAAAGCAGATTAGTCTGGAATACAAAGACAAAAAACCAATCTTTATAGGCGTGTTAAACGGTGCATTCGTCTTTCTTTCTGACCTGATGCGTTACGTGACCATCCCATGCGAAGTAGACTTCTTAAAACTCAGCAGCTACGGCGATGAAAAAGTGTCGTCAGGCGATGTGACCGATCTCAAAAATATTGACGCCAACATCAAAGGCCGGCATGTAATACTGGTCGAAGATATCGTTGACACCGGTTTGTCGATGAATTACCTGTTTAAAAAATTAAAACAGTTTGAACCGGCATCATTGTCTGCCGCTACATTACTCCATAAGACTGAGGCGACTCACCATGAAGTGGATCTCAAATACGTTGGATTTAAAATTGACAACCTTTTCGTTTTAGGTTATGGTTTAGATTATGCTCAGGAAGGAAGAAACCTTGGCCAGATTTATATATTAGAGGAGTAGTCTGCTTTTGGTGTATGGGATTTGGACTGATCAATAGCGAATCAGGTATACTTTAAACTTTCTCAAAAAGAGGGTTGCAAAGGCGTCGAAAAGCTTCCTATATTTGATGCTCTTCAAATCAGGCAAAACCTGTTTTGACCACACGGAGAGATGGCTGAGTGGTCGAAAGCGCTCCCCTGCTAAGGGAGTATACCCCCAACGGGGTATCGAGGGTTCGAATCCCTCTCTCTCCGCTTAATTGATGAAATTAAAAGCACGGTTCCGATGAGGAGCGGTGTTTTTTTGTTTGTGGCTGGGTTGCCATGTGGATTTGGTGCAGTTTAGGTATACCCCCAACAGGTATCGCCGGGTTCCCCCGCAGGGATTCCCGTGGAAGAATCCCTCTCTCTCCGCTTAATGGATGAAATTAAAAGCACGGTTCCGGTAAGGAGCGGTGTTTTTTTGTTTGTGGCCGGGTTGCCATGTGGATTTGGTGCAGTTTAGGTATACCTCCAACAGGTATCGCCGGGTTCCCCCGCAGGGATTCCCGTGGAAGAATCCCTCTCTCTCCGCTTAATGGATGAAATTAAAAGCACGGTTCCGGTGAGGAGCGGTGTTTTTTTGTTTTGTGTGAGATATAAAGCTCTTGAGGATTTTAGTTTCTGGTAATAGCGGCAATAATCTGTATTCGCTAATCAAGTGCTTTTGATTCTGCCACATTAAATACGTGGTCACATAAATCCAATTCACGTGCCTGGTTTGATGCCAGAATCACCAAACCACCATTTTCACTGCTTTTCTTTATCATATGTCGAATAATATCATGGCCGGCTTCATCCAGATTCGTACCGGGCTCATCGAGGCAAAGAATATCAGGCAGATGAATGGCAGCGGCCGCTAATTTCACGCGCTGTTGCTGGCCGGACGATAACTCACCAAAGAGAGAATCTGAAAAATTTGTAAGACTGTATGTCTCGATCAAATCTGGTTGTGGCACACACCGCTGAGAAGCTCTCAGATTGCGAATAAAATTTAAGTTTTCTGTGGCGGTTAGCTCTTCATACATTTGTACATATGGAGCCGCATATCCAAGAACTTTTGAAACTGTTTTATTCGTATAATCAGTGCCGTTAACGTGCCATTTTACTGTGCCTGATGACGGAAGAGTCAGGCCCGAGATACACCGTAGAAGGGTGGACTTGCCTGAGCCATTAGGACCCGCAATACCGATAATTCCACCTTTGAATTGAAAAGACAGGTTTTTAAAAACGAGGGTAGACGCATACGATTTTGCCAGTGCATCAACTTTTAGTGTTACCATGGCTCAAAGATAATCAACCAATAGATAAAGCATAACTAATAAACATAGAAATATTTCACCGTTGTCAATGAAATATTGGAGAATTGTTTCGTTAGATGAGATTGAACCCATATATTCTAAAAAAATAGATTGCCGGAATGGAGCAGCTTATAAGAAATCTTACAACGTCTTTCACCGAAAAACTTTCCGATGATAAATCTTTTTATACTCCGGATGATTTAAGAGAGTATGATATTCCGGAATTTCTGGTGCAGCGGGTTGAGATTGAAATCTACAGAAACTTAAATGAGTCCATTGTGCCTCCTTACTCAGAGTGGGCGGATATGTCTGCAGATGAGGTTGAAGAGGCCTGGGAACAGTTCATTGATGCAATTTTAGCAGAAGTACGCATGCCTGTTTCTTTTGCGTATACAATATTTGAGACGGCAATTGCGGATGTCATGGACCTCATTTTAGAGCCGCGAAAGTCAATACCTGAAATGCTTTTCGGGCCTCAAAAAGAACTATCGGTTCACGATTTAGAAAAACAGCTGCCTGCTATTACAGTTAATTCTCATCTTGCGCAGGCTGTATATAAATACATGGTTCGCAAAGAAATAGAAGAAATCGAGATTAAAACTGCACGCCGTGTGGTAATTAAGGTTGATGAGCGTATCACAGCAAATTATAACTCCCTCAATTGGGCTCAGATGCTGCAGCCATTGTTTATACTTGCAGGCCCAAAAGTTGATACAGATTTATTCCGTATTTTTTTCAGGGACCGGGATATGGATCTTATTTCAACTCGCTTTGATTTGATAAACAGATCTCTGAATAAGAGAGAATTTATTGAAACACTAAGCTCACCCGATCTTTTGAATGAACAAGAAAATGACGAAGATCAGGTGTATCGGTATAATGCGAAGTATGTAGAAGAAACGGAATCTCAGAGCGATATTGATACTCCCCTCCTCAAAGATACGGATCAGCAAAATCTAGATACAGAAGACTCTGAGCAAACGGCACCGGATGATGGAGGTACGCCTGATGATGAAGAAGTTAACGAAAATGTACCGGACGCTGATTCTGAATTATCTAAAACGGATAGTGTCGGTCAGCAGGTCGATGAAATAGATAATACGGAAGAAGAAAAGGAGGACGACAAGTCAGATGATGAGTCAATTGCCGGAAATTTTCAGAATCAGGAAAAAGCTTTAAATGACTCCGTTTATGAAGCAGAAGATCTTCCTGAGGCCAAATTTGAAGAGACAGAAAATACAGAACCTGAAGATGAGTACGATGATGAGGATAAGCCGTTAAATAACCGCTTTGAAGATGATGAACAGAGTGATATACTGCCCGAAGATGAAAATGTAGGATATCGATTCGCAGATAAATTTATATATGATGTTGAAGGTCTGAGTGAGATAGACGAGCTGGATGAAATTGTAGAAATAGATGAAGATAATCAGGGGAAATCTGATGAGCCGGAATATAACGGCGCAGATGATTCACCCGAAGAATCAGATTCTTTTCCAAGTGAGGAAGAAGACGATGAAGAAGACAGCCCGATCTGGCAATCATTTTTAGGTGACGAAGAACATATTGAAGAGGATGATATTCCTCAATTTCCTGATTTTGAAGTTTCTGATACCGAAAATACAGATTCGGATTCAGATACTGATGTTAAAATTGATGCTGACATATTATTTAATGAAGATGACGAAGAAGTGCCGTTGATCGACCTGACGGTAACTGAGAGTGATGTAGAATCAGCGGAACTAATGATTGGATGGCTGAAAGATGATGAAGAGAGATTTGTATCACAAATTTTTGGCGGATCTGATAAAGCGTATGAAGAGGCTTTGATAGACTTGAATCAGCTTGAAAACTGGAAGCAGGCAAGTCGCTTCATTGAGAAAGAGATCTTTGCCCGAAATCTGGTGGATATGTATGATGAAGAGGCAGTAGATTTCACAGATAGACTACAAGCATATTTTGACGAATTTAAATCTTAAATAAAGTATCGAATGAGTAAACAGGATAAAATCGATCGGCTTAAGAAAATGCGTGAATCTGCCAAACTCGGCGGAGGCAAAGCACGGATAGAAAAACAGCATGAAAAGGGGAAGCTTACAGCCCGTGAACGAATTGACATTCTTTTGGACAGTGACTCATTTCAGGAAATAGATGCATTTGTTCAGCATCGCAGTAAGGCTTTTGGCCTTGATAAAAAGCAAATTCCCGGAGACGGTGTAGTAACCGGACATGGTAAAATAAACGGACGTCCGGTGTATGTGTTTAGCCAGGATTTTACTGTTTTTGGTGGTTCATTGTCTGAAACACATGCCGAAAAAATTTGCAAGGTGATGGACCTTGCTTTAAAAAATGGTGTACCAATTATAGGCTTGAATGATTCAGGGGGTGCCCGGATTCAGGAAGGAGTGAGCTCACTTGGCGGATATGCAGAAGTATTTTGGCGAAATTCGATGGCATCGGGTGTGGTACCTCAAATTTCGGCAGTTATGGGCCCCTGTGCAGGCGGAGCTGTTTATAGTCCGGCTCTTACAGACTTTGTTTATATGGTTCGTGACACAAGCTATATGTTTGTGACAGGTCCTAACGTAGTTAAAACTGTGACTCATGAGGAGGTAACATCGGAAGATCTTGGTGGCGCATCGGCACATGGTACTAAATCAGGTGTTGCTCATTTTGCTGCTGATAATGACGCTACTTGTCTGCATGATATCAGAACACTGATGGGGTATTTGCCACAGAACTGTGAGGAAAAAGCACCTGGCAAGCCATCAGCGAAACCAGATAAGTCAAAAGCTGAAAAACTTGACGATATTGTACCTGACAACCCCAATAAGCCCTATGATATCAAAGATGTGATAGAAGGCGTCATGGATCAGGATTCATTTTATGAAGTCCACGAAAATTATGCTGATAATATTGTGGTTGGGTTTGCACGTTTAGATGGGCGATCAGTGGGTATTGTAGCAAATCAGCCACTGTCACTGGCGGGTGTGCTGGACATTGATGCTTCTGTTAAAGGAGCCCGGTTTGTTCGGTTTTGTGATGCATTTAACATTCCTCTGGTCGTATTTGAAGACGTTCCGGGCTTTTTACCGGGTACGGATCAGGAGTGGGGCGGTATTATCAAGCATGGTGCTAAGCTATTATATGCGTTCTGTGAGGCAACGGTGCCTAAAATGACTGTCATCACCCGTAAAGCTTATGGTGGAGCCTATGATGTAATGAACAGTAAGCATATTCGCGCAGATTACAATGTAGCGTGGCCTTCTGCAGAAATTGCTGTAATGGGTACTAAAGGTGCAGTGGAAATTATTTTCAGAAAAGAAATTTCAAAAGCTGATAATCCTGAAGAGAAGCAAAAAGAGCTGGAAGATCAGTACAGTAAGGAATTTGCCCACCCTTACAAGGCCGCAGAACGTGGGTTTATTGATGATGTAATTCTTCCGCATGAAACACGAAAAAAACTTATCAGTGCATTTGATCTCTGCCAGAATAAAGTAGATTCAGTTCCGAAGAAGAAGCATGACAATTTACCATTATAAAAAGAAAAAGCCGGAATCATTCTATATGAAGGATTGCCGGCTTATTTCTGGTAATGTGCGAATAGTTTTCGCTTCAGCTTTCTTCTTCAGTTTGAGAACCTGCAATAAAAAATGCAGCTCCTGCCAAGGCCAGATCTTTTAACAATGAAGACATGGACATTTGCATTGCTTGTGGATTATCTGCTCCAAGCGTACCGGGCAGGTGGATTGAGAGCACGAAGATGATGAGCATGATACCAAGCAGTATTCCTGCAAGCCTTACTTTTTTGCGAATCACGAAACTGACGGCAGCAGCAATAAGGGCTACTCCTGTAAAATATACCCAAAAAACACCACCGGGTAACGGAACCATACCAGCCATGTTACTTGCATTCATGAAGTGAAAAAGCCCGAAAACTGCGAAAGGAAGAGCATAAAGATAGTGACCAAATGTACGTAATGAATTATCCATAATTTCTCTCATTTAGTTAAGTTTTAAATTGTATCACATGAAATAATAATAAACTTAATCGCAAAAGAAAATATTAATTCAGCGTTAAATATATGGCTTACAATAAATTAAGCAGGGTATCCACCGCCTGTTGCTATGTAATTTCGAAGCGAATCGATCTCATTTTTTTGACTCTCAATAACTGCTTTTACGACGTCTCCGATAGATATAACCCCGACAAGTGAGTCATCGTCTAAAACAGGGAGATGTCTGATTTTTTTGTTTGTCATGAGCTGCATACAAAGATTGATATTATCTGAGGGCTGAACACAAATTACTTTGTCAACCATGATTTGAGAGACCGAAGTATCCTTTGATGTACGCCCTTTCAGAATCACTTTATTTCTGTAATCGCGCTCAGAGATGATTCCGACGAGAGTTTGTCCATCCATCACAACAAGTGCACCAATATTCAATTCAGCCATTTTTGAAATGGCATCTAAAACAGATTCATTCTGGTCTACAGAATAAATATCAGTCCCTTTCTTGTCTAATATGTCCTTTACTTTCATAATCCCTCAGTTTTATTTGCTGTGTTGACGTTAAAGAATCTGATCAGTCTCATGTTGGCAGACATGCATCACGAAGAATATAAAACCGATCAGATATGATTCTTCTTTCTTTAATAAACAAAAAAAGTGAAGATTTGCAATCTATTTCATGCGAAAATTATGGATACCGGCATCACAAGAGCGCAAAAAAGTCATCTTATCGAAGACAAAGTGCTTACTGCTGAGCGCTGGATTCAAAAATAGTTCTCATAAGATTTTTGTAGGCAGGAGAAAGCTTTATATCTCTGCGCTGCATCATTTTTTCCATCGCTTCAACAGCCTTTTCAAAATGGTAAGGCACTACATTATCCTGGCCGACCCAGCTGAAAGAAGGAACATGTTTTGGCTGATATCCTGTCGAAAACAAGTTACAGCAAACGCCGCAAACAGTGCCGGTGTTTAACATGGCGTTAATTCCTGTTTTGGAATGATCTCCCATGATGGTACCTAAAAACTGCTCTCCGGTATCAGTGGTTTCACCTGATTCCCAGTCTTGAATCCGTACTGTACTGTAATTATTCTTTAAATTTGATGTATTGGTGTCTGCTCCCAGATTACACCATTGGCCGAAAACTGAATTCCCTGTAAATCCATCATGAGATTTGTTACTGTAAGAGTGAAATACAACATTGGATATTTCACCACCAACTTTACATACAGGGCCTATTGTCGTTTCTTTGTCTATTTTGGCACCCATCTTAACAACGGAATCCCTGCAAATTGCAGAAGGCCCGCGGATAACTGAATTTGCCATGATCCGAGCTCCTTTTCCAACATAAATCGGCCCGTCATTCGCATACAAAATGACGCCGGGCTCCAATGTAACCCCGGCTTCTAAATAAATAGGATGCTTATCGAAAAACGTAACGTTTTGATATTCAGATTTCTCAACAAGCTTAAGATTTTTAATTCGTTCTAGATCACGTACGATTTCTCTTCCATTGTACTTAAAGATTTCCCAGGCTTTATCCAGCTTTTCAATGGGCCCTGAATATTTTTTTTCCTTCAGACCGGATATTTCCATGCCGTTGGCTATCCAGGAATTATGATTGTCAGCCGAGAGGTTTGTCGCTATTAATGTTTCATTGTTTATCAGCCGATAATTTAAGGGCAGACCATTTATTTCTTCTATAAGAGTTTCATTTGGGAACACTCTGGGGTTGATCCAGTATGAATTTTTCCCAGATTCAATGGATGATGGTTGAGCGAAAAGATCTTTTAAATTGTCCCTTTGCAAGCCACATGGCGGGGTATCCTGGTCAAAAGCATGTAACCATTTTTCAGACAATGATAATATTCCAATGCGCAGGTCGTATATTGGACGAGTCAGAGTAAGAGGATGAAAATATTTGAGGGAATTATCCTCAAAAAAAGTGATAATTTGAGTCATATTTATAGAAAGAAATAATTTTATATCGGACTATCTGATTTCTAAATTAGGTAAAAATCATCGAAGACAGTAAAACGATTAAAAAAAAGGCAATGTATGTGTGGAATTGTAGGTTACGTAGGCGATAAAAATGCCGGCGACATTCTGGTAAAAGGTCTCAAGCGTCTTGAATACCGAGGTTATGATTCAGCGGGAGTAGCTCTCATGAATGGGGTGATGAGAGTGCATAAGGGAAAAGGTAAGGTTGTAAATCTGGAAAACACGCTCAAAAAGAATAATGCGCTGGGTAATATTGGGATTGGTCATACACGCTGGGCTACACATGGAGAACCAAATGATGTCAATTCACATCCGCATCTGAGTGAGTCAGGCAATATTGCAGTTGTTCACAATGGAATCATTGAAAATTATAACACTCTTAAAAAGAAGCTTATAGAGCACGGCCGTACCTTTAAAAGTGACACTGATACAGAAATTGTTGCCCAGCTTTTAGAAGAAATATATACTACGTATGACGTTGATTTTGAACAGGCTATACGGTTGGCTCTGAAGCAGATTGTAGGTACATACGGGCTCGCAATTGCTAACATGGATGAGCCGGAAAGACTTTATGTTGCACGCAAGGGTTCACCGCTGCTCCTGGGTATTGGTGATGGTGAAATGTTTATTGCATCCGATGCATCACCCATTGTAGAATACACCAATAAGGTAATTTTCCTCGATGATGGGGAAATGGCAATTGTAACCAAAGACAGTTACGAAGTAAAAACAATCGATGACGTGCATCTCACCAAAGAGATTCACGAACTGGCTATGGGAATCGAGGAGATAGAGAAAGCAGGATATCCTCACTTTATGCTCAAAGAAATCTTTGAACAACCGAGATCCATAGCAGACTGTATGCGTGGACGAATTAACCCGGAAGACGGTACGGTTCAGCTGGGTGGATTAGTAGACGTGATGGACGATTTGATAAATGCGAAACGGATTGTAATTGCGGCTTGTGGTACAAGCTGGCATTCCGGCCTTGTGGGGGAATATCTCTTTGAATACCTCGCAAAAACCCCTGTTGAAGTAGAATATGCATCAGAATTTCGATACAGAGATCCGCTCATTGGGAAAGGTGATGTGTTACTTGTGATTTCTCAAAGCGGCGAAACAGCCGACACTCTTGCAGCGATGAGGGAAGCACGCCAGAAAGGAGCTAAAGTGCTTGGAATCTGTAATGTTGTCGGATCAACCATATCCCGTGAAACAGACGCGGGTGTATTTACACATGCAGGCCCTGAAATTGGGGTAGCTTCAACCAAAGCATTTACGGCACAGGTTGTGGTGCTTACCATGATGGCGATCCGTCTGGGCCGGGATAAAGGAGTCATTTCAGAAGAAAGAGCTAAGGAGCTCATTCGAGAACTGGATACGATTCCTTCAAAAGTGGAGAGGATACTGAATGAGAGTAATGAGATCATCAAAGAGATGGCTAAACTCTTTACGTACGCTCCTAATTTTCTGTATTTGGGCAGAACCTATAACTTCCCGGTTGCGCTCGAAGGAGCTCTGAAACTGAAAGAAATTTCTTATATCCATGCTGAAGGTTATCCTGCTGCAGAGATGAAGCATGGTCCGATAGCACTCATTGATGAGATGATGCCCGTAGTTGTTATTGCCGCAACAGATCATACAAATGATAAAATGGTATCCAATATCGAAGAGGTGAAAGCACGAAAAGGGCGAATTATTTCTATCATGAATGATGATAATGGTGAAGTAAAAGACCTGTCGGAATTTTCGATTCAAGTACCATCAACTGAAGATTGTTTCTCGCCACTTCTTACGGTTATTCCGCTCCAATTACTTTCCTATTACATTGCGGTTAATAGAAAATGCAATGTTGATCAGCCGAGAAATCTGGCCAAAAGCGTTACCGTTGAATAGGGGATAAAGTCTAACTTTATCGTACTAATGTTCATGTATGCTTTAGTCAGATGGGGGAGAACTTACTTTTTCCTTATCTTGTTGAAAAATATATGGAACGAGTTATAGAAAACATGGTATGTCTCCGCTGTGTGGAGTCAGTGTCTGAAGTTGCAAACAGCCTGCAACTTCCTGTGAAAGACGTTAAGATTGGAAAAATCAATTTTACAAGAGGACTCACGCAGAATGAGATAAGCAAACTGAGCGATGCGCTTGAAAAAAAAGGGTTCGAGCTTGTAAAAAATCGCAATCAGGAAATTGTGACAAGAATCAAGTCCGTGCTGATCGACTATCTTAAGCACATTGAGGCGACCGACAAACCTGAAAATTTATCGACATTCCTCTCCCGCAATATGCCCTACAACTATTCGTATTTAAGCCAGGTTTTTTCCAAAGAAAGAGAAATCACTATAGAGCACTATCTCATCCATCTGAAAATTGAGAGAGTAAAAGAACTCCTGGAACACCAAAAGTATACGCTCAGTGAAATTGCATGGAAATTGAACTATAGCAGCGTTCAATACCTTTCAAATCAGTTCAAATCCGTAATGGGCAAAACTGTGACAGAGTATTTACGGCAACCCGATACTGAACGAATTTCACTGGATCAGCTCTGATCCAAAAGTATTACACATTTAGATCGTTTGTCTACAACAACGATTTCGATGTCTATGTTTAACTTTGAGCCACTATATAAATATGTTCGCATATATGGTGACTAACTTCTCCTAAAAAAGTTTATTTAAAATGAAACAAACATTTCAAATTCATGGAATGATGTGTGCCGGATGTTCAGCTAGTGTTGAAAAAGCATTAAAAAGAGTGGATGGCGTTAAAGAGGCAGCAGTAAATTTAGCTGCAGAAAATGCAACGGTGTTCTATGATGACAAAAGTACTGGACCTGAGGCTTTAGCTTCTGCCGTTCAAGATGTGGGCTATGAGCTGGTTGTTCCCAGGAATAACGCAAAAGTAACCCTTCAAATAGCTGGAATGCATTGTGCAGGGTGTTTAAACAGTGTCGAGAAGGCGCTTGAAAAAGTAGAAGGTGTAACGTCCGTAAATGTCGTACTCGCATCCGAGAAAGCTTATATAACTTGGGATTCGGATAACAAATCCATTGAGGAGCTGATCAATGCAGTAGAATCTGCAGGATATAGCGTTGTTAACCAAACATCTGAGAAAAAAGATAAGCTACAGGAGAAGCGCGAGCGGGAAGATAAAGCCTTTAAGGAAGCACGACATAAAATGATGTTGAGCTGGGCAATCACCCTTCCTTTAATGATTTGGATGTTTGTGGACATGGTTCTGGGCTATACTATTGCCACCCAGGCAGTAAAGGAAGGAGTCATGACTTTGGGAGCAGCGGTCGTTATTTTCTATCCCGGTATGAAAACATTATCCGGAGCATGGAAATCTGCAAAAAACCTTACACCTAACATGGATGTTCTGATAGCGTTGGGTACCATTGCTTCACTTTTGACCGGGTTGATGTCACTGGCATATCATTTGGAACTAACCAACGTAATGCTATACAGTTTCTCCGGAATTGCTGCAATGATAATGGCTTTTCACCTTACAGGGCGGTATATAGAAATAAAGGCAAGAGGGCGGGCATCTGATGCTATCACTAAGCTTCTTACGTTAGAAGCCGAATATGCAAACGTCATTCGAAATGGTAAAGAGACTCAAGTTGAGGTATCAGAACTAAATGTAGGCGATACCGTCATTATCAGGCCCGGTGAAAAAATACCGGCAGATGGTACGGTCGTCGATGGAACATGTTCTGTAAACGAAGCAATGGTAACCGGAGAACCACTTCCGGATTTGAAAAAAGAGGGAGACGAAGTTATTGGGGGGACCATAAATACCGAAGGGTCAGTTCGTGTGCAGGTAAAAAGAGTCGGTGAAGATTCCTTTTTGAACCAGGTTGTGCGATTGGTTGAAGAGGCTCAGGGCTCGAAAATTCCGGTTCAAAATGTGGCCGACAGGGTAACCGCTGTATTTGTACCTGTAATTTTAGGTATCTCCTTATTGACTTTTCTTGGCTGGTGGGCCTTTCCATCATTTTTTGAGCCACTGCTTCTTTTTGGAGATCAGTTTCTTCCGTGGATTATTACTGACCTGCCGGTTGTAAGTCAGGCTTTTTATGCATCTCTGGCTGTTCTTGTAATTGCCTGCCCGTGCGCACTTGGCTTGGCTACGCCAACAGCATTAATGGTTGGTACAGGATTAGGAGCTGAAAACGGAATATTAGTCAGAAAAGGAGAAGCTATTCAGCTCTTACAGGATGTGACGACGTTCGTATTTGATAAAACCGGTACGCTCACTGTAGGGGAGCCGGAAGTGACGGATGTCAAAATTTTTAGTGAAGAGTATCAAGATGTGATGCAGCTGGTTGCTGCGGTCGAATCAAGGTCAGAACATCCATTAGGGAAAGCCATTGTTAAATACATAGATGATGATTCCGTTCTGGCAGATGTAAGTAGTTTTCAATCTTATACGGGGCAGGGAGTTCAGGGTGTGGTGAAGGGTAAAAATGTCGCCGCCGGAAATGTGTCACTTTTTGATAAGCTTCAGATTAAAATTCCCGGAGACGTTGAAACGGCTGCTGATAAACTTATGAAACAGGGAAAGACAGTTATCTATATTTCTGTGGATAACATGTTAATATCTATAGTGGGCCTTAGAGATACTGTGAAGGCCGATTCAAGGTCAACGATAGAGGCAATTCACGAGATGGGACATAGATGCGTGCTGGTAACAGGAGATCAGCAACGTGCGGCAGAAGCGATTGCTAATGAAATTGGCATAGATTCTGTACGAGCAAATATGAAGCCGGAAGAAAAAGTTTCTGTTATCAAGGAAATGCAGCAAGGGGGGGAAATTGTTGCAATGATTGGAGATGGCATTAATGATGCGCCGGCCCTGTCGCAGGCAGATGTTGGAATTGCACTCGGTTCAGGCACCGATATAGCCATAGAATCGGGGTCTATCATTTTGATAAACGGAGATTTACAAGCCGTTTTAAAGGCGATCAATTTAAGCAGTATCACTATGAAAAAAATCCGTCAGAACCTGTTCTGGGCATTCTTTTATAATGTTCTTATGATCCCAGCTTCAGTGATTGGCTGGATGCACCCGGTGCTAGCTGAAATTGCCATGGCGATGAGCTCATTGAATGTAGTTGGAAATTCAAAAAGACTTGAAGGCAGGCAGCTTGATAAAAATTAATATTAAAATATTTTAATGCAAACTGTAACAAAATCGGCACTTGCCTCTCTTGTTAAATAGAGGGCGGAAAATTTATAAAAAATGTTATCCACAATATGGAATTAATTTTGTGGATAACTTGATCTTAATGAGAACTTTTTATAAATACAGGCTCTTAAAAATTATCTAATAAAAAAGTTACTCGACGTAGAAATGAAAAACTGGAAATCATTGCTTTTTAAAATTGCTCTTCTTGTTGTGATCGCTATTGTAGTCACCACCGGATAGATAAATACCCGGAACTTCTCTTAGATTTAATGTCAGGAATTTAAAACCATCTGCAGATGTGGTATACCATCAATATCATATGCAGCACTTACTGATTTGAATCCGATATTCTCATAAAAGTTTATCAGATGGGCCTGAGCTTCAATTCTGATGTCTCGGGCACCTGATGACTGAACCGTTTCTATCCCTTTCTCAACAATCATTTTTCCTAAACCTTTACCTCTGTTATCACTTTTGATTGCAATTCTGCCAAGTGAATATTCATCAAACTTTATTTGTGGCGGAACAATTCTGAGATATCCAATCAGGCATTCATTTATGTTATGTAACAGAAGATGTTCAGATTCTCTATCCAATCCGTCTATATCATCATAGATACATTCTTGCTCAATAATGAAAATGTCTTGACGCAGTTTGAGAATTTCGTAAAGGTGGTGAGGAGTTAGTTCATCGAAAGAGCTATAATATGTCCATGTCATAGCTGATAACTTTTTGGTTTAATATTCGTACGAGTTTTAGAACTTGAATGTAATAATAGCTCGATGATAAAAACTTTACTATTAAACAGCATTGTAATTTTCGCAGGCTCTTATCTTGTGAGGGGAGTACAACTCAAAAACTACTGGACGGCTTTAGGAGTTGCAATTGTTCTGGCTATACTGAATTTACTTATTCGTCCATTTATAGTACTTCTTACACTTCCACTGAATATTTTAACACTGGGCCTTTTCACGCTGGTCATCAATGCATGGATACTGATGATCGCTGATAAGATGATTGACGGTTTCTCATTAGATGGATTTGGATGGGCCGTTTTATTTGGACTTATAATATCTGTGCTGAATAGCTTACTTCTTATCCTCTTTTAATGCCGGCTAGAGCAATTTACTTGGTGTGATGATTACAGCTTAAAATTGGGATCAGCTGTTTTAATTTAGCCGGGAAAGAATAGATAAAGAGGATCGGGTGTAGAAAAGAGTACCGCGTACGGGATTTGAACCCGTGTTACCGCCGTGAAAGGGCGGCGTCCTAAACCCCTAGACGAACGCGGCATTAAAGTCTGTTTGTAAGTATGTAAAGACAGAAGATGTGTTCGATATTCTGACCAAACATAGTTATAACTGATCGCATTAAAAAAAGAGGGAGCCCAATGGGGTTCG
>Ga0209931_1000356_pt1 | contig 27573 bp, 21 predicted proteins | sample SalPonR1_B_D1_MG_FD_185697 | JGI IMG/M metagenome (GOLD analysis project Ga0209931, IMG submission 185697) | Salt pond soil microbial communities from South San Francisco under conditions of wetland restoration - Salt Pond MetaG R1_B_D1_MG... ...
TTTTTAATTCCTTTATTATAAGCAAAAGTTGAATTTTTAATCTCTGTTTCTTCATTTAAATATAACACAGAATCATTAGACAGACTACCTCCATAATGAAATTTACAATAATCTAATTTCATTACCCCTGCATAATTTCTTATATATCCCCAGTCACCTGCATCAGGTGAGGTTATATCACCATCTCCATTTGTATCACCATCATAGCTATCATCTCTATAAGAAGTAAAAATAATTGGTTGACTGGAAGTACCTTCTGCTACCAAAGCTGCTTCTTTATTTATTTTCATATAGCTATCAGATTTAAACTTAATTATTACCCCTGGTTCAATAGTTAGAATTGCATTAATATTTATACCACCATATGTGTCATCAATTACATAAAGATTACCAGTTTCCCAGGTTGAATTTTCATTGATATCAGATGTGATATCTACTCTAGTAGATGTATTTATCTCTGTAAAAACAGCTTCAATTATTTTGTTTTTATCCATAGTAACTGTAGTCTTCGCTAATTGGCTATTTGCTACAGTATCACCATCCCAGTGACTAAATCTCCAGTCAGTATCAGCTGTTGCCTCAATATTAACAACCTTGTTTTTATCATAATAATGTACCCCTACAGCTGGTAAAACAGTTCCATTCCCACTTTTATTAATAGTAAGAGAAGTTTGATTATCCAAAATAAATACTGCTTTAACAGTTTTATCATTATCCATTAGTATAGTTGTGGTAGAACTATTAATATCAGATACTGCTCCTTCCCAGTGACTAAAAATTGAACCAGTATCAGGAGTAGCTTCAAGATCTACTAGAGTATTGGCCGCATATGAATGTGTTCCTTTTTGAGGTATTACTGTTCCATTACCTTCAGTCTGAATTGTCAAATTATAATCAGTAGCAACAGTAGAAACAGCAAAAACTGCTTTGACAGTTTTATCACTATCCATTAATATAGTTGTAGTAGGACTATTAATATCAGATACTGCTCCTTCCCAGTGACTAAAAATTGAACCAGCATCAGGAGTAGCTTCAAGATCAACTATAGTATTATTAGCATATGAATGTGTTCCTTTTTGAGGTATTACTGTTCCATTACCTTCAGTCTGAATTGTCAAATTATAATCAGTATTAAGAGGTGTTGAGCCTCCATCACTACCACACCCTGAAAGAAATAAGACAGAAAAAATTAAAACCACTAACACACCTAAACTCAAAAATTTTTTTGACCTCATTATTATCCCCCCTTCAGAGATATCAATTCTCAAAAAAACCTCGTAAAAAAATTCACTTAGCCTCCCCTCATTTAACTATTTTACATATATTTTAATTATACAATGAAAATAATTATTACCTGTCATAATTCTCTCATATTTCAGTTTTATTTCAGACTCATTCTGCTCATAAAAATAATATCAATAAAAAAAGACCAGCAAGAGCTGGTCTTTTCTTAACATATTTCATTTAATTTTTTGAGTTATTCACTGCCTTCTCCATGAGCATAACGACTGGCCGCCGCTGAAGCAATACCAGCCACTATATCATCTAAAAATGTATTTACTTCTCCACCTTTTTTTGTATCTAATTCTTTGATGATTCCCATTTTTTCTTTATCTAAATAACCATAACTGGTAAGACCTATAGTTCCATACAAGTTAACAATAGAAAGTGGAATTATTTCATCAATACCATATAATCCTTCATCTGTATCAATTATATTTTGCAATGGTTCTGGAAGCTGTTTTTTCTCTGCTAGTTCATCTAGGGCAACACCTGTTAAAATAGCATGAGCAACTTCTCTTTTCTTTAAAACTGCATCAACATGTTCATAACAAACTTCAAAACTTATATCAGAATTATAAGGCTTTTGCAGTTTCATTACTAATTCAGCAATATCTTCAATTTCTACTCCTCTTTCTTTTAAAATTTCAATTGATTTTTCATATAATTCTTTCATTGAATCTTTCACAAAATATCACCTCAAAATATAATTAATTTATATTTTTCTCATAAATTTTTTTACCTGTCTATCCCATTCACGAGTTGCTAATTCTACCTTCATTTCACCTTCATCATCTATACACTGAACAAAAACATGTCCTCCACCACCCTGAAACAAAGCACAACAATTTTCTTTACTGGAAACTTCTAAACCCCATTCTCCGTTAAAAAAATCTTTAGCCTTTTCAAGAACTTTTTCACAGCTATGAGAAGTATCTGTTTCATACAACATATATTATCCCCCCAGTTCTGTTTTTTCTTAATATAATAGTACTAATATTTTATATTATTTTCAAGTAAATTTATTACAACTAATAATCTGTGTTACTTGAATAAATCAAACTTTTCCTCTATCAATTTTACTTAAACATATTCTCCAAATCTTCTAATTTCCCTTTTGTATTAAAAGATCCTTGATCAGACAAAACTTTTAAATAATAAATAATTTCATCTGAATAATCCAGACCTGATTTAAAGTCAAAAGTAACTCTACTTAAAAACTTTTCTACATCTTCAATACCTTGATTCATAATATCAAAACTTTCTTCAGCAGATTTTTTAGGATTATTTTCAATATTTTTATTATATTTCATTAAACTTTTCCTCTATTTCAGAAATCATTCTATCTAATTCTTTATAATCTTCTTTACTGGCTTTACCTTTAGAAACTACTGGTTCAAATAATTCTACATTTAATTTTGGAATCATATTTACAATATCATCTACCATATTTCCTGCCCAACCATATGAGCCTATAATTGAAGCATATTTTGTTTTTGGTCTTAAGGCATTAGCTAAAATAGCAACATAAGCCATATCTGGATGTGGACCAGTTAGGACTGTTGGAGATCCAAGAACCACTACAGCGGCATCAACTAATGAAATTGCTAAATCACCTATATCTGTTTTAGTCATATTAAAAGGCTTAACTTTTATACCCTTTTCCATTAATTTATCTACAAAATAATCTATCATCTCTTCTGTACTCCCATGCATTGAAACATATGGAACTACAACTTCAGCTTTTACTTCATCACTTACCCATTCATTATAAGCATCTAAGATTAATTCTGGCTCATCATATATAGGACCATGACTTGGAGCAATTAAATCATAATCATACTCATCTAACTTTTTTAAATTAGATTTTATTATATTTCTAAAAGGCATCATAATTTCTGCATAATATCTTTTTGCAGCTTGATAAACTTCTGCTTTATCTTCAGCATATAAATCACTTGTCGCTAAGTGTGCACCTAAAAAGTCGCAACTAAATAATATTTTATCTTCTTTTAAATAAGTAGACATGGTTTCTGGCCAGTGTACCCAGGGAGTATCAATAAACTCTAATGTTTTATCACCTAATGATAAAGTATCTTTTCCTTCTACAATTTTAATTTTTTCTTCTGGAATATCTAATAAATCATTTAACATTGATTGAGCTTTTTCAGTAGCTATAACTTTAGCCTCTGGATACTTTTCTAATAACTCTGGTATTGAACCACTATGATCCTGTTCTGAATGGTTGGATATTATATAATCTAATTTATCTATATTAAGTTCTTCTAAATTATTTAATAATTTGTCTGTAAAATCTTCTTCTACTGTGTCAATTAAGGCAGTTGCTTCACTCCCTTTAATTAAATATGCATTATAACTTGTACCATCAGGAAGTGGAATTAGCTCATCAAATAGTCTTCTGTCCCAATCTACAGCACCAACTGAATAAATCTTCTCTTTTATTTTTCTTTTACTCATAAATGAAACCTCCTAATAACCTTTATTTATTTTAATCTTGAGTTCTTTACTATGTTTTTATATTAACACAAATTATATTTTTCTACAGTGATATTCATCACAATTTTATTGCATCTACCTGACAGGCTTCCTGACATTTTTTTAGAATAAATATTCTGTTTGCAGATAAATTACATCTGTTTTAGGATTTTCACCCTCCAGATTATAATTTGCTCCAGCTTTAAAGTTAATTTCTGAAGAATAATCATAACTGATTGAAGGTTTAGTCATAAGTACTTCATCATTTATGTTATAATGAAAGTTTATTTCTGTATTTAATTTTGAGCGCATAAAATCTTTCTTTACTAAAAAATTCATTTGATTACTAAATTCATCTTTAATTATATTTTCTTCATAATCTAATATAGCTTCCTGTTTAAATTGTGTAGCAAATAAGTAACCTTCATTACTATAATCAACTCCTACCATCCATATAAGTTGATCTTTTTCTACTACTCCATCTTCTTCTTGTAATTCTTGTGGAGTCATTTCTAATAATTCTTGTTGTGACATTTCTTGATTATAATATGTGCCAGAATTAAATATACCTTCTCCCTTTAGAATAAATGGTCCTGCCATCGTACTAATACTGCCACCTATTGAAGCAATTCTATGATGCTTAGGAATTACAGTTTTATTAACTAAATCTTTGTGTAATGTTGGTGTATCATTCCAGTAATAGCCAGCCATAACCTCACAATCATATTTTGAACCTATTGATGAATATCGTAAAAATAATTCACTATTTTCTAAATTAGTATCTACAGCTTTTTCACTTTCATCTATAGTAAAACCCTGAGGTATATTTTGAGTTATTAGACTTTCTTCCATATTTGTTTCTTTAAACTCTGGTACAACAATCATCTCAAAACTATCATTATATGGATAAAAAGTTGTTTTTAATCCATTTATTCCCTGCATTTGATCAGAAAATTCAACAACTGGATTTACAGTATAATCTTGAGGATTAACTATATTAGTAATAACTAAACCATCACTTTTACCCCAGGTTAATTTTTGCTTCCCAATTCTTAAATCATAATTTGAAAAATATAAATCTAAGTATGCTTCTTTAATATCCATCTTTTCTTTTTCACTAATTAAATCATATTCAAATCTTGGTTCAATATTTAACTTTCCAAATATATTTTTTGTACTGATTTTTTTCTCATAGCCAACATCATATATTAAAGTGAAGCTAAAATCATCTTCATTTTCTAAATCATAAACATATCTACTTATGAAAGAATTTGATAAATATGCTGCATCTGCTGAAGTAGAAAAAGTTATTATAGAAATTATCATTACAAAACTAAGTACAGTTATTAATATTTTTTTATTTATAGTAATCATAATTTTTTCCTCCTAATTTAGTAGTTTAAATTTATATTTTAGTAGTTTAAATTTATATGCCCATTTTCATTTGTCTTTCACTAAAAGTATTTTCATCAATTCCACTGTTATATTTAACTTCATCTAATTTTAATTGAGTTTTGTGATCTTTTTGTATATTATGCATTTCACTCTCTGTTACTGTAATTATCCCATCTATTTTTTTATATTCATTAACCTTTAAAGTTTTTAAATGTTCTCCACTTCTATCATAAAATTCTTTTTTCAAACCAATCCATTTATCCTTTATTACCCAGGTAATAGTTTTAGAATACATATAATCTTCATCTTTAGGAATACTTTCAACTACATAAACTTCTTCACCATCTAAAGTATCAGTTCTAAGCAACTTATGATTATCAGCATCTATATTTCTTTCACCTAAATCGTCATAGGTAAAATCTGAACCCATAAAGTAATCACCTTTACTATCAGAGGAAATTCTTTTTATCTTACCTAAAGCGGGAAGATAAATCCATTGATCATCTTCTTTATTCCCTTCATAACTCCAATTCATAAAAGAAGTTCCTCTTATATCCTGTGGACCAGTAAAAAACATTATCTTTTTTTCTACATCTCCAAAATCTTTATTAAATTGTTTTAAATCTCTTACTCTTTTATCTCCATGCTTATTAATTAAGACCATATTCATTTCAGCTTCACGACTTTCTCCCTCTTCTCTTTCATATACATTTTGAATTACTTCTCTCCCACTTAAATCCTCTGCCATAACTTCTGAACTAATACCTGTAAAAATCAAAGTTAAAGCGAAAAATACAGTTAAAATTTTAGTAAATTTCATTTTATTCACCCTCCAATTTAATTATTTTTATCTTTTTTATTAAATATAAACTTAGGTTTATACCTGTCAATTAAAGCCACTACTAATGTTAAAGTTAAGACAAAACTACTGAAAAGTGATAAAGATACTAAATATCCTAACTCTCTATTAGGTGGAAAACTAGAAAAGATCAGTACCATAAATCCTGCTATAACAACAATGGCATTAAAAGCTATAGCTTTACCTGCATGTTTCATTGTCTTTTCGGCAGCTAATTGTGGACTGGATTCTTTTTGACCAAACTTCTGATATTTGGATAATAAATGTATGGAATAATCTATTCCCATTCCAACTGCTATACTTGAAATCAATGCTGTGGTTGTATTAAGAGCTATATTCAGATAACCCATTAAACCAAAGTTAACCATAGCTGTAATTATAATAGGTAAACTACCAAATATTCCTGCAGTAAAACTTTTATATAATAAAGCTAATAACAGGATTACAATTACAACTGAAAGTGAAAGACTTTTTATTTGACCTTCTAATATAAGATTGGCAAATACTCTATTGGTATAGGCTGAACCTGCATAATCAATTTCTAACTCAGAAAGAGATGAATTTTCTTTGAAATTTTCAATCTCATCCATCACATCATTGATTAATCTTGCATCATCATCTTTTAAATTCAATTGCAGATTAGCCCTTCTATAGTCATAATCAATAACACTATTTAAATCATCTGGATCTCCCGACATTGAATATAATAATAAATATTGAGCAACTAATTCTTTACTATCTGGAATTTTATTATATTTTTCCTGCCCTTCATTCATTACCTTATTAATTCTTCTTAAAAAATCAGTTAAAGCTAAACTATCACCTACTTCGTCTTTTTTCTCTAAATTCTGTTGTAGTTTCCAGATATCATTTAAATACTCGGGATTTTTTAAAGCATCATTTTCTTCTGCCTTTATAATAACATTTAAATTTGTAGTACCTCCAAAATGATCATTTATGAAATTATTGGCAACAATTATTTTTTCATCATCTTCAAATTTACTCAAAAAACTGGAGTTTATCCAGAGACTTTGTGAACCGATAATTCCTGCAACCAACAAAATAATTGAGGCTAATATTATTTTTTTCTTATGTTCTAAAACCCAATCAGCAAATTTATAATAAACATTATTTTCATTATTATTTTTATTTTTCTTATTTGATTTAAATTTAGGTAAATTAAACAATTTCAATCCTGCAGGTATAAATATTAAGGAAAATATCATTGCTGCCATAACACCAAAAGCTGTAAATAAACCAAAATATTTTACTGCATAAACATCAGATGTCAATAGTGAAATAAAACCTACTGCTGTTGTTATAGAAGTCATTACTACTGGTTTCCACATATCTTTTATCATTTCTGTTATAGCTTCATTTGTAGATATACCTGGTTTTTCTTTCATTTTTTCATTTAGATTTGTAAGTAAGTGTATACCATCTGCTACCCCTAAAGCTATAAGCATTACTGGAATCATAGTTGACACAGCATAAATTGGAATTCCAACTGCTGACATTAATCCAAAGGCCCAGATAGTACTAAATAAAACTACACTTAAAGTTAGCAATGTACTTTTTATACTTCTCAGAGCAATTATCAATACTATAGCTATAATTAAAACTACTAATGGTATCATTACTTTCATATCCTGAGGCATTAAATTTGCCAGTGTTCCTTCAACTACCGGTTGACCTGCAATATACATTTCACCCGGGCCATTTACTTCAGCTAAAATTTCCTGGATTTTATCATATAGTTTTAAACGATCAATCCCTTCATCAACCAATTGAGCCTGAATTAGTGCTACTGTATTATCTTCAGAAACAAGCCTTCCAGAAACCATATTATTACTGCTAACAGTTTGTTTTAAGTCTTCAAATTCAGCTTCATTATCAGGTATAGTACTAAAAAACTCTTCAACTTCTAAACCAAAATCTGAAGCAGATATATTATTTGCAGTAGCTATACTTTTTATGTCCTCTTCATTTATTTCTTCTAAAGAAGATAATCTATCACTTATTTCCAATATTTGTTCTATTGTTTTTTTATTATATATTTCATTTTCATTTTCAACTGCTACAATCACTGCATCATTTATATCAAAAAGATCTTCATAATGTTCACTTTTTTCAAAAGCCGGATGATTCTCTGGCATATATTCATTTAGATTTGTTTCTATTCTTGCTTTATCATAAATTTCAAAACCAAAAAATGCTGTAATTGCAAATAAAATTAATAAAGTAATTATTGGTTTTTTTAGTACAAAATCGTTAATTTTATTCATTCTATACCTCCCTAGAATTAATGAATGAACAATCATTCATTAATGTGTAAATTTTTTTCATTCTCTTAAACCTTTTTTCAATATCATTATTAACTCCTCTGGTGCTTTCATTAACATATTTTTATCTTCATTTTTTATTGCTTTTTCAACTATTCCCTGTATTGAGCCAAAAATAATATTTGCACTAATCTCCGGATCATAACTTTCATTTATCTCTCCTCTTTGTATAGCATCTTTTAACTCATTCTCTAAGATTTCAGGTATCATAGTTAAATATTCATTTATAGAATCAGAACCTTCTTTTTTAGGAAAATCTTTTTCTCTTACTAAAATTTCACCAACTGCAATATTTTCTTTAATTTCTTTGAAGTGAAAATTCAAGAATTTTTCTAATTTTTCCCAAAAATTCAGGTTCTGCTGTTTTATTTTCTTTAAATTTTTCATTCTTTTTTCTAACTCATATTTAAAAATATAATTTAAAATGTCTTCCTTATTTTTAAAATAATTATAAATTGTACCGACTGCAACATTTGCTTCTTTTGCAACTTCAGAAGTTTTCGTGTTATAGAAACCTTTTTTAGACATCACTTCAACTGCTGCTTTTCTGATTAATTCCTTTTTATCAGTCATTAGTAGATCCCCTTTCTGAATGATTATTCATTCATAATATAACATAAAAATATCATTATGTCAAAAAGGTGGGATTATTTCCCACCTTTTATATACTGTTATTTACTTATTTTTTTGCCAGTAAAAGTAAATTCATCCCTATTCATCTTATAATATTTACCTCTATTATTTTCTTCTAATTCACCAATAATATTATCACATTCAGAACATACTAATTTATCATTTACTTCTTTTGCATCATATGCTCTAGTGATTCTATTTTTCCAGCATCTTAAGACTTTTCCCTTGCCTATTTTTTTATATTTAAATAATTTTGATTTACATTTAGCACATTTAATAGTTAAAATAATACCACCTCAAAATCACTAGTCCATCTCTGGAAAAAAGAAATTATATAAATAATATTTATGGTAGCTAGAATTATTTTTTCTTTTCTTTTCATCTTTATCACTTAAAAAGTCATTAATTATTTCATTGAATTCTTCAGCTTCTTCATCAGTTAAATAAATACCCGAATAACTCATTTTTATTTTTTTATAAAATTTTTCAAACTTTTCTTTTTCACTTAAATCATCTTTATCATATAATTTGTCTAAATTATTTATTAAACTATTTTCCATATGATTGATAAATCCTCTGATCCAATCAGCATTATCTTTGTTAGTACTGCTTATTAACTCCTGTCCTTCAAAGCTATCAGCAGAAGTCCTGTAACCATTTTCTGTCTCTTCTAATATCCCTGCTTTTACCATTTCTTTAACATAATTTTTTATTAATGACTGCTTTTCATTTAATTTTTTTACAATATAGTCAATAGTTACAGTTTCATCTTCAACTACACCAATTATATCCATAGATATTGGATCACCAAGTAGTTCCATAATTTTACGATCAGTAATTTTCATTTTCTTTTTTTTCATGAAAATCCCTCCTTAATATAATTTATATAAATTTTATTTTACCTATGAAATAGAACCATAACTGAAATAGGAGGTACTTTTATATGATGATCTTTAAAAATATTGAATACTTCATTCCCAGCCTTTTTATCATCAACTATTATTCCCCATCTACCCTCACCTATTTCAAAATCAATCCATTCTCGATTTGGATTATAAAGAATTAATAGTTCTTCCTCTTTTTTTGAATTTGATATTTCAGATTTTATTTTATAAGCTACAGTATTTGAAGGTGATTCTAAAAATTCAAGATTATTTCGTATCGTTTTGGCATCATCCATTCTAAAAATTTCATAACTTTTTCGTAAATCTATTAAACCACTATAATATTTGAATGTATTATGAAATCTTGTTTTTCTCTCCCATTTTAACATATTAATATAGTCTCCGGCATTATAACTATTGGAATTACCATATTTAGTACGTAAAAATTCCTCTCCTCCCTGTAAAAAAGGAACACCTAAAGAAGTAAAAATTATTGCCTGGGCCATCTTGTCCATTTTAATTCTAATATGTCTGGGTTCTTCCCCATTAGTTTTTTTAAGTTTATCCCAGAGTGTAAGATTATCATGAGCACTGACATAATTAATAGTTTCACTGGGACTTACAGTGAAATCATGAATTTCTTTGTTATAATAGATTGCCCCAACTATGCCTTTTTTTATCTCATTTGAAAGACCTTTTTTACCATTAACAAATCCTCTAGTATCTCCATCAGTATCACCTTTAATTGCATCACGGAAATGGTCATTAAAAGCTGAAATATTCATTTTCTTTTGAGCACCTTTTAACATTTGTTCATCATGATGAAGTTGAGGAGGTAAGGCTGACCAGGGTTCACCATATAAAAGAATAGATGAATCTATTTCATGTAATTTATCTTCAGCCAAATCCATTGTTTCTTTATCTATTATTCTCATCAAATCAAATCTAAATCCATCAATATGATATTCTTCTGCCCAATAAGATAATGAATCAATAATAAATTTTCTAGCCATAGGTTTTTCAGTAGCAAATTCATTACCGACTCCAGATCCATTAGCTAAATTATGCTCATCTTCATGTTTCCTATAAAAATAACCAGGAGCTGTTTTAGAAAAAGTTGAATCTTCAGTATAATAAGTGTGATTATATACTACATCCATGATTACTCCTATACCTTCATCATGAAGAGCTTTAACCATTTTCTTAAATTCAATAATTCTTGTTTCATCAGAAGGATCACTGGCATAAGAACCTTCAGGAACATTATAATAATAAGGATCATAACCCCAATTATAATCTTTTTGCCAGGTGTCATCCACTGTAGCAAAATCAAATACTGGCAAAAGGTGAACATGAGTAATTCCCAATTCTTTTAAATGATCAATACCAGTTTTAAAACCATAACGATTTTTTGTTCCTTTTTCTGTAAAAGCTAAATAGTCACCTTTTAATTCTATACCAGATTCTGAAGAAATAGAAAAATCTTTTACATGCACTTCATAAATTATTGCATCAGTAGGTTTTTCTAACTTAACTCTACAATCGCTTTCCCAGCCCTCTGGATTGGTTTTTGAAAGATCAACAATATATCCTAATTTACTATTAGTACCTACAGCACGTGCATAGGGGTCAATAACTTCATAACTGTATTCTCCATAATCAACTATAAATAAATAATAATTTCCAGAAAGGTCTTCAGAAACTAATGTAGACCAGCATCCATTTTCCCCTTTTTTTAATAGAAATTTATCATTTATTGATTTATCATTTTCATCTGCAAAAATTAAAACTTCAACTTTTTCAGCAGCAGGAGACCAAATTTTAAAAGACGTTGATCCTTTGTCCACAATAACTCCCAAATCATCTCCATTATAAAAAATATCACCATATTCAAAACTTAAATCCATTTTATTATCTAAACTCATAATACCCAATTATCCTTCCTCCACTCTAATTATAAATATTCTAGTATTTACAAACTTTTATATAATTTTATATATTCCTGTGCTGAATGTTTCCAACTAAAATCTTTTACCATAGCTCTTTTCATTAATTTTTCCCAAATTTCTTTCTGTTGATAAAAATGTATTGCTCTTCTGATTGTGTATAACATATCATGGGCATTAAAATTAGCAAAAGAAAAACCAAATCCAGTATCTTCAAATTCATTATAGGGTTCTACAGTATCTTTTAAGCCTCCAGTTTCTTTGACAATTGGAATGGTTCCATAACGCATACTAATTATTTGACTCAATCCACATGGTTCAAACCTTGAAGGCATTAAAAACATATCAAGCCCAGCATACATTTTTTGGGCAAGCTTACCATCATACTTGATTTTTACGCCTATCTGATCAGGATATTTTTTAGATATTCTTTTAAAGAAATTTTCATATTTTTTCTGACCGGTTCCTAATAAAACAAACTGCATATCTTCCTTATTGATCGCTTCTTCAAGAATAGCCTTGATTAGATCAATTCCTTTTTGTTCAACAAGTCTGGTAACAATACCTATTAAAGGAATCTCCTTATTAACTGGTAATTCAAACTCTTTTTGCAGTTTTTCTTTGTTTTTAAGTTTAGTTTCCAAATCATCTTGATCATAATTGTAATAAATATCTGAGTCAGTCTTTGGATTGAATTTATCATAACTTATTCCATTAACAATCCCTTTTAAATCTCTACTTCTCATTCTTAAGGCATAATCTAAACCTTCTCCAAAATATGATGTTTTTATTTCTTCAGCATATGTCTCACTAACTGTATTTATTTTATCAGCATAAAATATGCCTGCTTTCATAAAATTAACAAGACCATTATGGCGAATATTTCCTGAATTCCAGTGCCAGTAATTAATTCCCAGTACATCGCCAATAATTTTAGGATCAAACTGACCCTGATAACGCAAGTTATGTATAGTATAAAGTGTTTTTATATCTTCATAAAAATCATATTTTCGATAATTATCATCCAAAAGTAATGCTAAAATTCCTGTCTGCCAATCGTTAAAGTGAATTATATCTGGTTTAAAATCAATTTCTGGTAACATTTCTAATACTGCTCTATTAAAAAAAGTAAATTGTACTTCTTTATCATTATTTTCATATAAAGTAGGCCTATTAAAATAATATTTATTATCTATAAAATAAGTAGGAACACCTTCATTTAATAATTTATTTACACCTACATATTCTTCTCTCCAAACTACATCAGTTTTAAAATCAGTTACATGTTCTAATTCTAATTTAAATTTTTCATCCATATTCAGATATTCAGGTAATACAACCCGGACATCATGACCTTCCTCACGTAAGATTTGTGGTAGTGACCCTGAAACATCTGCTAGGCCCCCTGTTTTAACAAATGGATCTGCTTCAGAAGTAACAAATAAGATTTTTAATTTTTCAGACATTTTAAAAACCTCCCAAATAAAAAACTCCTGTTCTCTTTATTATATCATTACTTTTAGAGAAAATCCAACTTTAAGCTAATTAACTGGAATTTAGTTTAAATAAATATTCATAAATCTAGAAATAAATACAGGCATATGTTATAATTATATAAACAAATACTGTATTTATTTAATTAGTTAAATTATGCCTAATGCCCTGGAGGTAAATTTATGAGTGAAAATTATCCAAATGAATATAATCGTTATCTATTTCATAAAGGTGAAAATTATCATAGTTATAAATTTCTAGGTAATCATCTATTCCAAAAAAAAGAAAAAAAGGGAGTTCGTTTTTCACTATGGGCACCTAATGCAAAAAAAATAAGTGTTATTGGAGATTTTAATAACTGGCAAAGTAATATTGATGAAATGAAAAAAATTAAAAACTCTGGAATATGGACTATATTTATTAATAAAGCTAAAGCAGGTGATTTATATAAATATAAAATAACTGGACCAAATAATGAAATTAGAATAAAAGCTGACCCTTATGCTAACTATGCAGAAAAAAAGCCTAATACTGCTTCTCGTGTCTTTAATAATAATAAATATAAATGGAATGATGAAAAATGGATAAAAAAAAGAAATAATTTTGATCCTCACAAAGAAGCAATTTTAATTTATGAACTTCATCTTGGTTCCTGGATTAGAGATGAGGAAAATAATTATCTTAATTACCGAGAAATAGCTGATAAACTTGTCGATTATATTAAAAAAATGGGTTATACTCATATTGAATTACTTCCAATTGCTGAGCATCCATTTGATGGTTCCTGGGGTTATCAAACAACTGGCTATTATGCTGTTACCAGTCGTTATGGTAATCCTGATGATTTTAAATATTTAGTAGATAAATGTCATCAAAATAATATAGGAGTTATAATGGACTGGGTACCAGGACATTTTTGTAAAGATGACCATGGACTAAGAATCTTCGATGGAACACCTCTTTATGAAAGTGAGGACCCTAGAAGGGCTGAAAATATTCAGTGGGATACCCTTAATTTTGATTTTGCCCAACCAGAAATTTGGAGCTTTCTTATCTCTAATGCCATATACTGGTTAAAAGAATTTCATATTGATGGGATAAGAGCTGATGCAGTAAGTAATATGATCTATTTGGACTACCAAAAAAAAGATGGTCAGTGGGCTGCTAATAAGTATGGTGGAAATGAAAATCTAGAAGCTATTGCTTTTTTACAAAAATTAAATGAAGTAGTCTTTAAAGAATTCCCTGGTACTTTAATGATAGCTGAAGAATCAAGTGCCTGGCCTGGAGTAACTTCTCCTACATACCATGATGGCCTTGGCTTTAATTTTAAATGGAATATGGGTTGGATGAATGATACTTTAGAATATATGGAAAAAGATCCTCTATTCAGAAAAGGTGTCCATAATAAATTAACTTTTTCAATTATGTACACATATTCTGAAAATTACATACTTCCTCTTTCTCATGATGAAGTAGTTCATGGTAAAAAATCATTATTAGATAAAATGCCAGGCGAATATTGGGAAAAATTTGCTAACTTAAGGCTTCTATTCGGTTATATGTTAGCCCATCCTGGCAAAAATTTATTATTTATGGGAGGAGAATTTGGTCAATTTATTGAGTGGAATTATAAACAGGAATTAGATTGGTCTTTATTAGAATATGAAAAACACAAAAAAATGTCTGATTATGTTAAAGAATTAAATAAATTTTATTTAGAAGAAAAAGCTCTCTGGCTTCTTGACCATAAACCAGAAGGCTTTGAATGGGTGGAGGCAGATGATAAAGATAAAAGTATTATTAGTTTTTTAAGATTTCCCTATAATCAGGAAAATCATTTACTTGTTATTTGTAACTTCACACCTGTGTTCAGAGAAAATTATCAGGTTGGTATTCCATTTTATAAAAAATATGAAATTGTATTTAATAGTGATCTGGAGAAATATGGGGGGGAAAATACTATTAATCAAAAGTTATATTCTCCTTTTAAAAAATCCTGTAATTCTAAACCTTATTCATTAAAAATTGATTTACCTCCACTCTCTATTTTATATTTAAAAATAAATGAAAATACTAAGGAGGGTTAAGATGGCAAATAAAGAAATAGTAGCAATGCTTCTTGCTGGTGGTAAAGGTACACGACTTGGTGTATTAACAAATAATCTTGCTAAACCTGCTGTTCCTTTTGGAGCAGAATTTAGATTAATTGATTTTCCCTTAAGTAATTGTTCTAATTCAGGTATTAATACTGTAGGTATTTTAACTCAATATGAACCATTAATTCTTAATTCATATATTGGTGATGGAAGTTCCTGGGAACTTGATAGAAATGATGGTGGAGTAACAGTTTTACCACCATATCTCCATGACAAAGGTGGAGGCTGGTATAAAGGAACTGCTGATGCAGTATATCATAATATTAATTATATAGATCGTTATGACCCAGAATATGTTTTAGTTCTTTCTGGTGATCATATTTACAAAATGGATTATTCCAAGATGCTTGATTTTCATAAAGAAAAGGGTGCTGCTGCTTCTCTAGCTGTAATAGAAGTACCCTGGGAAGAAACACATCGTTTTGGTATTATGAATACAGATGAAGAAAATAAAATTATAGAATTTCAGGAAAAACCAGATGAAGCTAAAAACAATTTAGCTTCTATGGGAATATATATATTTGATTGGCCTAAACTTAAAGAATATTTAATTGCTGATAGTCGAGATTCAGAATCCTCAGGTGATTTTGGAAAAAATATAATTCCTGCTATGATTAATGATAAACATAGTGTTTATGCTTATGAATTTGAAGGCTACTGGATGGATGTTGGTACAATAAATAGTTACTGGAAAGCTCATATGGATTTAATTCATAAAAATACAGGACTTGATCTATATGATAGAAATTGGATTATATCTAGTCTTAATCCAAATCAACCTCCTCTTTATATTTCTGAAGATGCAGAGGTTAACCATTCTTTGATTAATAAAGGAAGTGAAATTGAAGGTACTGTTAAAAATTCAGTAATATTTTTTGGATCTTCAGTTGGTAAAAATTCTATAGTAGAAGATTCTGTAATATTACCAAATACAAAGATAGGTGAAGGATGCTATATAAACAAATCTATTATCTGCCATAATGTAAATATTGAGGATAATTGTAATATAGGAGCTGATGATTTAATAAATCCAGATATTACTGTTATTGCTGATAATATGACAATTTCAAGAGGATCAAATATTGAGAATGGTTCTGTTGTTGAATAATTTTAACTGCACCTTTTGAAAAATTGAAAGGAGGAAATTATAAATGAAAAATGTAATGGGAATAATTAATGATATACAGAATGAAGAGGTTCTTAAAGATTTAACTGAACATCGTTCACTTGCTTCTGTACCTTTTGGATGTAGATATAGATTAATTGATTTTCCCCTATCAAATATGGTTAATTCTGGTATAATAAATGTTGGCATTTTCCTTGAAAATAAGTTTCGTTCTCTACTTGACCATATAGGTCCAGGAAAAGCCTGGGATCTTGACCGAAAAAGAGATGGTCTCTTCTTACTCCCTGCAAGTCAAAGTAATAATCATGGTATTTACAAAGGTGATATTGAGAGTCTCCAGGCCAATTTAGATTATTTATATCGAAGCAGTCAGGAATATGTAGTTATAGCTAGCTCAAATATTATATGTAATATGAATTATAATGATGCATTTGAATATCACCTACAATCAGATGCCGATATAACTGCAATATATAAACAGATCTCTTCTCCAGCCAAAAGCAAAAATCACACTGTGCTGGAAACAAATATTAATGATCAAATAACTAATATGAAAGTAAATCCTGAACGTCAGAAATATAATAAAATATCTCTTGAAAAATTTATTATGAAAAAAGAATTATTAATTGATATAATAGATGATTGTTATTCCACAGGTCGATGGGATTTTATAAAAGATGGTATTATTAAAAATATTGATAAATATAATATTAAAGGATTTCCTTATAAAGGATATGTTGCAAATATTAATTCTCTAAACAGTTATTTTCATAAAAATCTTGAACTTTTAAAACCTGATAATCGTAAAGATATGTTCTATAAAAATCAAATCTTTACCAAACCGAAAGATGAGGCACCTACAAAATTTAGTGATCGAGGGCAGGCCAAAAATATAATTGCTGCAAATGGGTGTATAATTGAAGGAGATGTAGAAAATAGTATACTTTTTAGAGGAGTTACTATTAAACGAGGAGCTCATGTTAGAAATAGTATTATAATGCAAAAATCAACAATTGGTAGAAATGCACAAGTGGAAAATGTAATAACTGATAAAAACGCAAAGATCAAAGATGGCACAGAGCTTAAAGGAAGTAGAAATTTTCCTATTATAATCGAAAAAAATGCAGAAGTTTAAGGAGAGTGTAATTAAATGAAAAATATGAAAAACAAAAATCCAAATGTTGCATATTTTTGTATGGAATTTGGACTTGCTAAAAATTTAAGAATATATGCTGGAGGTTTAGGAATTTTAGCCGGTGATATTTTAAAAACAGCTAATGAATGTTATTATCCACTAATCGGTATAGGTCTTCTCTGGAAAAAAGGATATACCAAACAATTAATCGGAGACCATAATTATCCCTATGATTCTTATCCAACTTATGAAGAAATATATGATGAATTAGAAGATACTGGAGTTGTTGTGGAAGTTCCTATTAAAGAACAAACTATTTTCACAAAAGTTTGGAAATTAGATGGATATGGTAATACTCCACTTTATTTGCTTGATACAAATTTACCACAAAATAATGAACAACAAATAATAACTGATAAATTATATATTGGTTCTGAAGAAAAAAGAGTAGCTCAAGAAATGATTTTAGGAATTGGTGGAATAAAAGCTATTAGAGAACTTGATTTAAATATTGATGTTTTCCATTTTAATGAAGGCCATGCTGTTTTGGCAGGTACTGAATTAATAAAAGAAAAAATGAAAAAAAATATTGAATTTGAAAAAGCCTGGGAAAAAACTAGAAATGAAATAGTCTTTACTACTCATACACCTGTAAAAGAAGGTAATGAGGCTCATAGCCTTGAGCTATTAGGTGAATTAGGGGCATTTAATGGACTTAATTTTGACCAAATGGAAAAAATTGGTGGTAATCCTTTTAATATGACCGTAGCTGGCTTAAAACTTGCGAGAACTGCTAATGCTGTATCTCAACTTCATGGGGAAACAGCTAATACAATGTGGGGTGATGTTAAAAATAAAGCTCCAATTAAAGCTATAACTAATGGAGTAAATCGCAAAACCTGGGTTGACCACAGTATCATAACAAATTATGATGATAATAAAAAATTGTGGGAAATTCATCAAAAACACAAACAGAAATTAATTGATTATATTAAAAGAAAAAATGCGGTGAGTTTACGAAAAGATCGATTAACTATAGGCTTTGCTCGTCGTGCAGCTAATTATAAAAGACCTGATCTTATTTTCCGTAAACCAGAAATTATTGGGGAATACTTAGATAATAATAAAATACAAATTATATTCTCTGGAAAAGCTCATCCTGAAGATGATAATGGTAAAGAAATGGTCGCTAATTTAATTCGGATGTCACAAAAATATCCTGAATCAGTTACCTTTATTGAAGATTATGATATAGAAGTAGGTAAATTGATTACTAAAGGGGTCGATGTCTGGCTCAATAATCCAAGAAAACCACAGGAAGCAAGTGGAACTTCTGGCATGAAAGCTGCTATGAATGGAGTTCTAAATTTAAGTATTCTTGATGGCTGGTGGCCTGAAACATGTGAACATGGAGTAAACGGTTGGCAATTTGGTGATGGTTATGTAGGAGAAAATCAGGATCAGCATGATCTTGATTCTTTATATAAAGTTCTTTTAGAAGAAGTAGTACCAACTTATTATGAAAATAAAGAAAAATGGATAGAAATGATGCAGGCCAGTATTGACACAACTTATGATCGTTTTTCTGCTAAAAATATGTTAGAAAAATATTATGAAAAACTATATAGTTAAAAATTAATTTACTTAAAGGAGAGGTCTAGACCTCTCCTTTTTTCTTTAAAATTTGATATTAAAATCTAAAGATATTTCTGGATCTTTATTTTTTAAATCATTAGAAAAATTGATTCCAACCCCTACTGGTTTAACTCCCATAACTCTTATCTTAGTTTCTAAGCCTGATCCATATCTAAAATTTTCAAATTGTTCACTATCAATAAAACCATATATTCTATAACCTAATATCTGAAAAGCAACTAATACTTCTTTACTATATTTAAAAAATTTATTATATCCTAATTCAGAAGATACTAAAAAAGTAGATTTATTTTCCTTACTCAAAGTTCCTCTATATATTTCAGGGTTAAAATAATAGTTAAAGTTATGGATAGAAAATTTATTTTTAAAATCCCACTTTTCTTTAACTGGAATTTCTATCTCCCCTTCAATTAGATATTTATATTTATTATTTTCAAGTGAAAAGTAGTTATCGGTTTTTGCTTTTAAAGATAAATTATAAAAATCATTAAATCTTTTATTATATTCATTTAAAACATTAAAAAAAACTTCATGACCAAATTGGGCTAATCCAATACCTGTATTTAAATTTATGTTATAATTCTTATAATATATTTTAAAATTTTCTTCTTTATCATCTTCATTATAAATCATAATTAAATCTATAGCATCATTTATTTTTTTATACTTAATTTTAAATTGATTACTAAAAGAATTATACTCCTGTATCCAAATTAAATCCAAATTTTTATAACTTAATTCAAAACCATATTCAATATCATTACTATTATTATTAAATAAACTATTGATCATATAGTCATCTTTTTTTCCATATGAAAAATACGGTTTATAAATTGCTTGATTATAAATTATCCTGTCATTTTTTGCATCTTCAATAATCATTTTAATATTATTTTTATTTTCAAGATCATAAGAATATGTTTTTCTTCTATCTATTAAATCTTTAATTTCCTCAATTTTTGATGTAGTTTCTTTACGTCCTAATTCAATAAAATCTTCTGCCAACTGAAAGTCCATAAAAGAATAATCTCCAACAAAATGTTCTATTAGTATATCTGAATATTTTCTACTTATCATATTAGAATTTTCACTTTTAATAATATTTATTGTGCGCATCCATCCTCTATGAGGAAGATTAAATACATTATAAGGCATTTCATCATTGGCCATTGTTGAAATAACAATGTCAGCTCCCATTACCCTTGCAGCTAAAGCAGGTGTTAATTCTTTTATACCAGGGTCAACAAAGTATTCATTATTATAATATTTTATAGGAAAAATAAATGGAATAGCATAAGAACATTGAATAACATCACTTATTTTACCGGTAGTATGAATATATTTTTGTTCTTTAGTTAAATTCATGCTTAATATAGCAGTAGGTAATGGAAAATCTTCTAAATTATTTTCAGGAGCAACTAATTCAATGAAATTATTTAGTTTTTTAGATTCAAGAAGTGAATAAGTGAAAATAAAATTAAAATCAAATAGAGAAGAAAAAATATTTGATCTAACTATATCCTCCATTTGTTCTGGAGAAATACCACTTCCATACATGGCAGCAATTACAGCCCCCATACTAGTCCCCACTACCATATCTATTGGAATATTATTTTTATGAAGAATATCAATCACACCAATATTTACTAAAGCTCGAGCCCCACCACCTCCCAGAGCTAAGGCTATTGTTGGGGTTTCTTTAACAGGGAATTTGTCAGATTTTTCTATTATATAAGTATTTTCCACACCATAAATTACTGTATCTGTATAAGTATTATCTGCTAAAACTGGACTACTACAAATAAACATTATCAATAAACTGGATATAATAATATTTTTAAACATAAAAATCCACCCCATTTCTTATATTATATAATTCTCTTTATCATAGATATTACCTTTATATATATGAGGTGATTTGAATATATATTATTTATTTTCTATTGCAAACTCCACTGCAGCCTTTGCATGTAAATTTGTAGTGTCAAAAACAGGAATCGGACTATCTTCATTTTTTACTAATAAAGGAATTTCAGTACAACCTAAAACTACTCCCTCTGCTCCTCTTGCATATAGATTATTTATGATTTTTTTAAATTTTGTTTTTGATTTTTCCAAAATCAAACCATCAATTAATTCATTGTAAATAGTATTATGCACTATTTCTCTTTCTTCTTCCCAGGGAATAATAACTTCAATACCATGTTCTTTTAATCTATCCTTATAAAAATCTCTTTCCATTGTAAATTTAGTACCAAGTAAAGCAACTTTTTCTAAATCATGTTCAATGATAGAATGCGCTGCAGCATCAGCAATATGTAACAACGGAATATCTATTTCATTTTCAATATCATCTGCCATCTTATGCATTGTGTTTGTACAAATCACAATGAAATCTGCTCCACCTTTTTTTAAATTTTTAGCATAATTTATCATTTTTTCTTTTAAAAGTTCCCATTTTCCCTCATGCTGCATTTTTTCAATTTCAGCAAAATCTACTGAATACATAAGACACTTTGCTGAATGTTTTTTCCCAAGTTTTTCTTTTGTAAATTCATTAACAAGTCGATAATATTCTAGAGAGGATTCCCAACTCATTCCACCAATTAAACCAATAGTTTTCATTTTAAACCTCCTTGAGAATTTTATAAAATTTTATTTAGACAAATTGACTGTTAAGGGTTTATTAGTTAATGTAAATTCATCTTCATTAATAATAATAGCTATTTCTTTCCCTTTTTCTTTAGTAATTTTTACTTTGTCTTCAAAAACTTGAATTGTTAAAATTCTATTTCTAAAATTTATTTTAAACGAATAATCATCCCATTCAGCTGGTAAATAAGGAGAAAAACTCAGCTTATCATCTTTAACTCTCATTCCAGCAAAACCTTGTACTATTGCCATCCAGGTCCCTGCCATACTTGTGATATGGAGACCATCTTCAGTATCATTATTATAGTTTTCTAAGTCCAACCTAGCTGTTCTTAAATAAAGCTCATAGGCTCTTTCCTTATATCCAATTTCAGAAGCAATTATAGAATAGATACAGGGAGATAATGATGATTCATGGACTGTTTTCGGTTCATAAAAATCAAAATTTCTTTTTTTAGTATCTTGATCATACTCATCTCCAAGAAAATATAAACCCTGTAAAACATCTGCCTGTTTCACATAACAGGATCTTAAAATCCTATCCCAGGACCAATTTTGATTTAAAGGTAAATCGTTTTTATCCAGATCTGCTCTTGTTTTTAATTCTTTATCCATATAACCATCCTGTTGTTCAAACACTTCAAGTGAATCAACATAAGGATAATACATATTTTCTTTGATATCCTGCCATTTATCAATTTCTTTTTCTTTTAAACCTAATTTTTCCACTAATTCATCATGACGAATTTTATTATTTTTGAAAAGATATTCTTTTACTTCAAGTGCATATCCTAAAGTCCAGGCTGCCATTCGATTAGTATACCAATTATTATGAACATTATTTTCATATTCATTAGGTCCTGTTACCCCAAGAATCATATATTTATTTTTACGAGGATTGTAATTCACCCTATCAGCCCAGAATCTGGCTATTTGAGTTATTACTTCAAATCCATAATCAGCTAAATAACTTTTATCCCCAGTATTATTTACATAATTATAGATAGCATAGGCAATAGCTGCATTACGATGGATTTCTTCAAAAGTAATTTCCCATTCATTATGACACTCTTCACCATTCATTGTTACCATAGGATAAAGTGCACCATCTAAATCTAATTTATCAGCATTATCTATTGCTTTTTCTAAATGATTATACCTATAAAGCAATAAATTACGAGCAATACTATCATCAGTAGTATTTAAATAAAAAGGAAAACAAAAAGCCTCAGTATCCCAATAAGTACTTCCTCCATATTTTTCGCCTGTAAAACCTTTAGGACCAATATTTAATCTTGGATCATGTCCGGTATAAGTTTGATTCAATTGAAAAATATTAAATCTTATTCCCTGTTGAGCTGCTACATCTCCATTTATTTCAATATCGCTTTCATCCCAGTGCTCCTGCCATCTTTGAATATGTTCATCAAAAAGTTGTTCTACACCTTTATTATAAGCATAACTCACTCTATCTAAAGATTCCTGTACTAAATTTTTATCATCATAATCTCTATTAGTTGTTACTGCAATATATTTATTAATAGTTATTTCTTCATTTTCATTTATCATTAAATTTACTTTATTTTCAACATATTTTTCTTTTTGAAAAGTCTCAATTTTATCAGGATTTTTATTTAATTCAAATTTCATAGCAGTACTTACATGAAAATCAGATTTCTTGGTTCTCATATTCAAATAAGCCTTATATTTATCTGCATTTTTTTCAATTTCATCCCAGAAAACCTCATCATAATTTGCATCCTCATTGGTAATAGTCCCATCAAGAAAAGGTGTTAATTCAACTTTAGCATTGTGATTCAATGGTTTTAAACTATAAGTAACTACTGCGATTTCTCTATCAACACTACTTAAAAATCTTCTAGCTTTAACTTTAGTTTTTCTTCCCTGAAAATCTTTTATCACAAATTCTCGATCTAAATATCCCTTTTTCATATTTAATATTCTCTTGAATTGTTCTACATCCATTTTTGCTAAATCAAGTTTTTTACCATTAATTTTAACATTAATACCAATGAAATTAGTTGCATTTAATACTTTTGCATAATATTCAGGATACCCAATTTTCCACCAACCAACACGTGTCTTATCTGGATAATAGACACCGGCTATATAGGTTCCCTGTAAACTCTCGCCACTATACCCTTCTTCAAAATTTCCTCTAAGTCCCATATGACCATTACCTAAACTCATTATACTCTCAGTAATTTGATTTTTTTCCGGATCAAAACCATCTTCAATAATCTTCCATTCATCATATCTAAAATAATTATCCATATTATCGCTCCTTTATGCAAACGTTTTCATTAATTAATTATATCATATTTACACTTTTCTAACAACTAAGATTTCCAAAGATTATAGACCATTTTTTGAATATCATTACTATCTTCTGCAGCTGGCCATAATTCAACTATACTATCTTCCCTTATAGCAGCAGCAAGATTATATAAGATTTGTTTTCTATCATCAAAACTATTAATAAATTCTTTCATTTCTTTTCGTTTAGTATCTTTAGCATAAGGGCATTTATTAGAAATTTCTTCATATTTCAAATTGTTCATAAATTCATTTATTTCATCTTCCCTTAAATTAACTAATGGCCTGATTACTTTAACTTTAGCATCTTTTAGAGGGTTTTTGGGTAGAAATGTTTTTATCTGTCCCGAATATATTATACTCATTAAAAATGTTTCTACTACATCATCAAGATGGTGTCCATATGCTATTTTATCATATTTATAATTTTTATCTTCAATAAATTCTGTAATTGCACCTTTTCTAAAATATGAACAATTAGAACAGGGATTACTATCTTCTTTTTCTTTAATAATTTCAGCAATATTTGTATTTTTAATATAATATTTAATATCCAGTTCTTCACAAAATCTTTTAGCTACTTTATAATCAATACTATCAAAACCTATATCAATTGTTAAAGCAGTTATCTCAAAATCAATTGCCATACTTTTCTCTAAAATTTTGAGGGCGTAAAGTAAAAAACTACTATCAATTCCCCCACTAAAAGCAACCAAAATCTGATCACCATCTTTAATAAGATCATATTCTGCAATAGCATTTATTATTTTTCTATTATATTTTTGTCCCAGTGATAATTCCATATATACTCTCCTCGATTTATAATTTATTAATTTCTTATTATTATAGTATATTTTTCTTAAAAATAAAAATTAATGTATCTCACCTTCAAGCCTTCGATATTGTATAGCCTCAGCAAGATGGCCACTCCTGATATTTTCTTTGCCCTCCAAATCTGATATAGTTCTTGCCACTCTTAATATTCTATCATAGGCTCGAGCGCTAAGTCCTAATTCTTTTATTGCTTTTTTTAATAATATTTTATTATTTTTATGTAATTTACAATACTTATATAAATTTTTTCCACTCAAATGAGAGTTATTAATAAAATTTTCGTTCTTATATCTAAATTGTTGTATTTTTTGAGCAGCTATAACTCTCTTTCTTATATTTTTAGATTTTTCTCCTTTTTTATATTCTGTTAATTCATTAACATCTAAAGAAGGCACTTCTAATTGCAGATCAATTCTGTCTAAAAGTGGACCGGAAATTTTATTCCTATATCTTCTGACCTGGTTTATAGTGCAGTGACATTCACGTCTGGGATCACCATAATAGCCACATGGACAGGGATTACTGGAAGCAATTAACATAAATTCAGCTGGGAAATCAACTGTCATTGTCGATCTAGAAATAGTAACCTTCTTCTCTTCTAGAGGTTGTCTTAATAATTCCAGAACTTTTCTCCTATACTCAGATATTTCATCTAAAAATAAAACTCCTTTATGGGCCAGACTGATCTCTCCAGGTACAGGTATTTTACCTCCTCCAATCATACTGGCAGCAGTTATACTGTGATGCGGGGTTCTAAAAGGTCTTTGAGTTTGTAAACCATTGGCAAGATTTACTTTTCCTAAAATACTTTGAATTCTACTTACCTCTAATTGCTCTTCTTTTAAAAGTGGAGGCATAATAGTTGGAATTCTTTTTGCTAACATTGTTTTACCAACTCCAGGTGGACCAACCATTATAAGATTATGACTTCCAGCAACTGCAATTTCAATAGCTCTCTTGGCTTCATGTTGACCTTTTATTTCAGAAAAATCAATTTCATAATTTTTAACCTTTTTACTAAATAACTTATTTGAATTTTGAGCATTAAACACAGATTTTCTTTTATTAATACCAAAAATATGGATTAAATCAGAAATATGACTTACAGGTATTATTTCTATTCCTTCAACTAAACTTGCTTCAAGTTTATTTTCTTCCGGTAAAATCACACCTTTAAATTTATTTTTCTTTGCAGTTAATACCATTGGTAAAATGCCATTTACTTTTTGAACATCTCCATTTAATGATAGCTCTCCAACTATTAAATAATCATCCAGTTCTTTTACTTTAATAATATTTTGAGCAGCTAAAATTCCTCCAGCAATAGCTAAATCAAAATGGGGACCTATTTTTTTGATATTTGCCGGAGCCAGATTAATAGTTATTCTTTTAACCGGAAAATCATATCCAGAATTTTTAATTGCAGATTTTACTCTTTCTCTTGATTCACGAACCGCTGTATCTGGCAAACCCACAATATCAAAGGCAGGCAAACCACGATTTAGATCAACCTCTACTCTTATAATAAACCCCTTTATTCCCAGCAAACTACAACTTTTCAAAACTGCCAGCATATTTATTCCTCCTTTTGATTTAACTTCCATTACTTATTTTTCTTTTATTTACTTTTTATTCCAGTTCGTGGTCAAAAAAAATTAAAATGTGTTTTTAAAATGTTCAATACTAACTTTATCATTACCGTAAATAATTGAAATAACATCAAATCTTTTTATATAATTATTGTATCTATTTCTCATAAGAAAAATTTTTGCTATAGTTTTTATTTTCTTTTGTTTTTTAAAATTAACAGCAGCCTGGGGAGGACCAAAAAATTCTGTTTTTCTGGTTTTAACTTCTACAAAAACCAAATTCTTTTTCTTCGTAACAATTAAATCAATTTCTCCCTGTTTTACTCTAAAATTTTCACTAATAATTTTATACCCTTTTTCTTCTAAAAATTTTTTTGCTTTTATTTCTCCCCATCTGCCAATTTCTCTTTTATTTTTAAATTTCATTTTAAACATCAACACCAAATACCGACCTAATTATTATTCCTACTATAAATGAGAAAAAAGAGACCCCTAAACTAATAGTTGCCATTTCTATAAATCTCTTTTTAAAACTTAAATCTCTGGCTATAGCTACATAAAAATTAAAAACAACTATAATCAAAATGGCCATAATTATTGTTGCAGCAAGACTTGTCAGATAATGAGTAAAAATAAAATAAGGGATTATTAATAAAATTACAGTTACTATGTAAGCCATTCCAGTATAAAATGAAGATTTTAACTCATGTTTTTCTCCTTCTTCCTGTTTGGTTGATAAATATTCGGAAGCAGCC
>Ga0209931_1000362_pt1 | contig 27400 bp, 19 predicted proteins | sample SalPonR1_B_D1_MG_FD_185697 | JGI IMG/M metagenome (GOLD analysis project Ga0209931, IMG submission 185697) | Salt pond soil microbial communities from South San Francisco under conditions of wetland restoration - Salt Pond MetaG R1_B_D1_MG... ...
GCGTGTTCAGCTGGAAACGAGACGCCTGACTCCCCAGACGCGGTGCCTGGGTTCACCGTAGCAGAGGAAACGAAAAAGCCCCGCCAGAAGACGGGGCTTTTTTTAATCGAATTCGCTGTGAAGCGGCTTCGATCAGATCGGCATGACGTTCGCAGCCTGAGGACCCTTGGGGCCATTCTGCAGTTCGAACTCCACCTTCTGGCCTTCAGCGAGGGACTTGAAGCCCGAACCCTGGATCGCGCTGAAATGCACGAAAACATCGGAGCCGCCATCGTCCTGAGAAATAAAGCCGAAGCCCTTGGCGTCGTTAAACCACTTCACGGTACCTGTTGCCATTTTCTTAACTACCTTTCAATTTAAAACAAGAGTTATCAAACGCTGACGTCCGGCCGACAAGCCGATTTACGCATGGCCGCTGGATATTCTGGAGGCATGTTCTTCAAGAGATCTGCTACCAAACTTCCACTGCCCCTGCAACGCAGCACTTTCGACTATACGCGCTTTGCGTCGCAAATGCGAGCCCGTTTTGCGGTTTTTTGTTTTTGCGCGCGTGTCCCGAGGCCTTCATTCATCGCCTGTGCGATACTCCTCCACGCCATCCATGGGAGCCGTTGGACCGGAAGTGAAACTGTTTTTCTCCAGCCTGGTTCGTGGCTTTGGCGTCTGGTGCGCGACTTTTGCCTCCCCCTGGACAGAAGGCCGATCGCTGCGCGGCGCCTTGCTGGTGGTATTGGCCTGGCCGTTGTTCTGTTTTCTTCAACTGCTGCACTGGCTCGGATTTGCGCTTGACGAGGTATTTTTCCGTGGCTGGCGCAGGGTCGAAGTGCGTCGGCCCCTGTTCGTACTCGGCCCGCCGCGCTCGGGCACCACCCATCTGCATCACGTGCTGTCCCTGGACGAACAGACCACCACGTTCCGGGCCTGGGAATGCCTGTTCGGGCTGTCCGTGACCGGCCGAATGCTGTTGCTGGGCCTGGGGCGAATCGACCGGTTGCTGGGCCAGCCTTTCGGTCGCGCCGGCGGCTGGTTGGGCCGGCACTTGCTGGCCGACATGGACGATGTGCATCCGTTCGCCATGGATGCGCCTGAAGAGGATTTTCTTGCGCTGATGCCGGTCATGCAATGCTTCATCCTGGTCGTGGTTTTTCCGCGTGCCGGATGGCTGTGGCGAACCGCGCGTCTGGATACCGATGCCGACGATGCCCGGCGACGGCGCCTCATGCGGTTTTATCGCGCCTGCGTGCAAAAGCACGTTTACGTGTTTGGGGCCGACAAGCGGTTCCTGTCGAAGAACGCCTCGTTTTCGGGCATGGCCGAGTCGCTGCTGGAAGCGTTTCCGGACGCGCGCATCCTGGCGACCACCCGAGATCCGAAAAAGACCGTCCCATCGCAGCTCAGCTCGATCCGGCCGGGACTCGCCGCGGTGGGCTTCGACCGGATCAGTCCGGCGCTGCGCGACCGCTTCGTCGAGCAACTGCTGTTCTATTACCTGAACCTGGAGGCCGTGGCGCGGGCGCACCCCGACCGAATCGCGGTCATCGACAACGATCAACTGCGCGACAATCTTGAAATCGTCGTCCGGGGATCCTTTGCCGCGCTGGATCTGGACATGTCGCCGCAGTTCGCCGATGCACTGGTCGAAGCCAGCCGGCGTTCGCGCGGTTTCAGCTCCAAACATGCCTACACGCTGGAGGAATACGGGTTGTCCGAAGCCATGGTCGAAAAACGTTTCGCTGCCGTCTACCGCGAGCGCACGTTCGGCCGCAGCGGAATCCCGGCCGTCGATGGCTGAGCGCGCGACGGCTTACGGTGGCGAACCGGTGCGCGTGGCGTTCGTGTCGGATTCCATGCCCGAGCGAAACGGCGTCGGCGCCTACTATGCCGACCTGATCGACCAGCTCGACGGGCAGGGATTCGCGCCGACCTTCGTCTGCCCCGGCGGGGCGACAAGCGGCGGATTCAGCTTTCCGCTGCCCGGCGATTCCACCCAGCAGGTGTTCGTGCCCTCGCCGCGCGAGTTCAGGCGAATCATGACGCGCCTGGAACCGAAGGTGATTGTCGTTGCCACCCCCGGCCCGTACGGCATGCTCGGCGTGCGCTGGGCGCGCAAGCTGGGTGTCCGGCTGATCGTCGGTTTTCACACCGACTATGCCGGCGTGACCGACCTGTACCAGCGTTCGGTGCTGCGGGTATTCAGCCGCGGCTATTTCCGAGTCGTCGACCGGCTGATGTTCAGGTATGCCGACCACGTGCTGGCCAATTCGGCGCAGATGATCGAGCAGGCCGAAGCGATGGGTGCGCGCAAGGTCAGCCGGGTCGGTACGCTGTTGCCCAGGTCGGTGCTCGAGACCCCGCTGGTGCCGCCAAGGTCGAGCTTCGGACGGGTGCTGTTCGCCGGACGGCTGGCGATGGAGAAGCGCCTGCACACGGTGCTGGAAGCCGCCGAGCGGCTGCCGGATATACGTTTCGTGATTGCCGGCGACGGGCCGCTGAAAGGCGAGGTCGAGGCGGCCGCGGCAAGGCTGGACAATCTCGACTACCTCGGCTGGCTGACGCGCCCGCAACTTCTGCAACAGATGGATGCCGCCGATGCGCTGGTGCTGCCCTCGGAGCTCGAATCGTTCGGCAACGTCGCGCTGGAGGCCATGGGGCGCGGCCGGATCGCGGTAGTGACCGATACCTGCGGCATCGTCAACTGGCCCAACCTGGCCGAACACATGATGGTGTTTGCGCTGGAAACCCCGTTGTGGCAGGTGCTCGATGAGATGAGCGAATGGCCGCCGCAGCGCCGCATCGCGCTTTCCGAGGGCGCAAGCCGGGCCGCCCGCAAGCTGAACCGCGACAGCCTGCTTCAGTGGCGACAGCTGCTGGCGCCGCATACCTGTCCCGATCACTGTCCAGAGCCGTGAAGCTGCTGGTCTCCATTCACGACGTGATGCCGGCCACGCTGCATCGGGTCGAGCGTATTTTCGAACGGCTGGTTGCTGCCCGGCTGCTGCCGGTCATGCTGCTGGTCGTACCGGGTGCCGGCTGGCGGCGCGAGGACCTTGCTCGGCTGCGTGCGATGCTCGAGGCCGGCGCGCAGCCGGCCGGCCACGGCTGGCGCCACGAGGCGCGCCACGTCCGGGGCTTGAAGCACAGGCTGCATGGCGCGCTGATGTCGCGCACGGCCGCCGAGCACCTGGCGCTGTCGAGACACCAGATCCTGCGCCTCATGCTCATGAACCATCGCTGGTTCGGGGACAACAGGTTGCCCGAACCCGGCCTCTACGTACCGCCGGCCTGGGCGATGGGTCCGATCCCGAGGACCCTGCTGGATCGCCTGCCGTTCGACCAATTCGAAACCCTGGCCGGCGTTTACGACGTCCGCAGCCGTTGCTTTCACCGGCTGCCCCTGGTCGGCTTCGAGGCCGACACCAGCTTTCGCGCGGTGACGGTGCGAGGCTCCAACCGTCTGAACCGCGTCCTGGCGCGGGCTGCCGGACGGCCCCTGCGGCTGGGCATACACCCGGACGATTTCGAGCTGAAGCTGGCCGGCGACCTCGAGGCAATGGTCGATGCCGGCGGCGAGCCGCTGAGCTATTCGTCGCTGGGTCGGCCCAGCGCAGCCTGAAGCCAGCGATGCAGCCCGGCGGCGTTGTCGGCGTCCAGCGCGCCGGCGCGCGCCAGCGTGTCGATCAATTCGGCATCGGTGGGTGGGTTCTTTTCATCCAGATATCCGCCGGCGGCGAGAAACGATTCGAGTTGATCGGTCTTGTCGGTCCTGAACCGGGACACGCGGCCGTCGCGCAGCGCGTCTGTCAGCGCGCGCGCATCACCGCCCAGCTCTCGGTTCAGGCGCGCGACCGGCTCGATGAAGGTCTCTGAAATCGCACCCGATTCGTCCAGCACACGCGGGCCGACCGGCTCGGTATGTCCGCGCCTCCAGCGCTCCAGCCAGGCGCGTGCCGCGGCCGCGCGCCGGTCCAGGGTATTCGCGCTTGCATCGCCGATAGGCAAGTCCAGCGCCAGTTCGCGGGCGTGCTCGAACTGGCCCAGCGTGACGATCCCGAAGGCCCTCAGCGCGTTGAGGTCGTCCAGCCGGTCGCGCAGCAGGTGGAAAAGCTGCATCGCTTCCGGATCCCGCCACGGGTCCAACAGGTCCACGCCGGCCTGCACGGCCCATTCGTCGGCAGCCAGGGTTGCCTCCGGGCACCTGGGCGCGGCCGGGAGCGTGAAGTCGAAGGACGTCTCGGCAATCGGCGCCAGTTCGATGATTTCAGGCGACGGTTGACCGGCGAAGCGTTGCCAGGCCTGGGCATCGGCGGGCTGCGAGGAAAGATAGATGACCTGGCGCCCGCCCGAGACGATCTCCTGCACGGCCTCGACGACGGCACGGTAGCGATCCGGATCGGTAGTGGCCAGGACTTCATCGAGGAAAATCGGCAGACCCGGGCCTTCGGTTTCGGTTTCCTCGATCCACGCCAGGCGCAACGCCAGCAATAGTTGAACCCGGGTTGCGGTGGAGAGTTCGCCGATACCGCGTCGCTCGCCCATGGCCTGGTCGAGCGCGCCGAAACGCCCGTCTTCGAAAGTCAGCTCGAAGCGCGTGCGGGTCATCCGGCCGAACAGGCGCCGGGCCCGGGTGAATAGCGCCGGTTGGTGCGACTGGCTGTATCCGGCGCGAGCGCGTTCGATCAGGAACTGCGCCGCCTCGGCGTCGCGATGCATCTCCATGACCGACTCCAGTTCGTTGCGCAGCCGCTCGCGCTCGGCGTTGAGACGCTCCAGTTCGCGCTGTTCAAGCGCGGCATTGCGTTCGCTTTCGATGGTCGCGATGCGCTCGGCCAGTTCGTCGCGCCGCCGGGCCACAGCGCTCAGTCGTTCGCCGAGCTGGACCAGCGCAGCCTCGTCGCGAGAGTGCGCCATGTCGAGAAGGTCAGGGTCTTCGCCGAGCGCTTCCAGCGCCACCTGCCGCCCGTGTTCCAGCCCGCGCAGTTCGTCGCGGAGGCGCCGCCATTCGTCGAGGCGGCGCAGACGATCGCGCAATCCGTGTCGGTCGTCGTCGGTCAGCCCAGCGGCTTCGAACAACGCGTGGCGTTCGGCCGACAGCGACTCGATCTCGTCTTCCAGCTCGGCCAGCCGGTCGTCGGCCGCCTGAACGGTTTCGCGATCGCTGCGCGCTTGCATGATCTCGGGGTTGAGACGACTGAGCAGACTGCCCAGTCCTTCGGCGTCGACGGAATCCGGCGGCGGTCGGGACGCCGTCTTGAACGTCTGGCCGATCCGTTCGACGAGTGTCCTGCGACGGCCCTCGAGATCCGAGATCGCGCCGCACACTCGCTCCAGCCGGTCGCCGACGTCGTTGAGCTCGAGTACCGCGTCGAGCTTGAGTCGGCCGCCGGCGTCCAGCAGGTCCGCGGTGCGCACCTGCAACCGGTCGGCGGCCATCTCGAGCTGGCGCTGCTCGGAATCCATCCGCGTGCGAGCGCGCTCGAGTTCGGCTTCCAGTTCCGCGGTGCGCTCGGCTTCGCTCTTGTCCCTCAGGCGCTCGGCCAGTCGGGCCTCCAGCTGGCGCAGCCGCTGCGCCACGTCCGAGCGCTGCCATTGCGCCGGCGCATTCAGGGCGCTGGCCTCGAACCGCTGGCGCGGCCGTGAAGTTCTCCATGCACGACCCGTCAGCAGCGCAAGGTGGCTCAGCGGCATCAGCGCCGCGGCGGCGAAAACGGCTGCGACGGCCGGTCTGCCGAGTTCGAACCAGGCCCAGCCGGCGGCGCCCGAGGTCGCTGCGAACATCACGCCCCAGCCGGTCCAGCCGGTCCAGCGCGCCGGCGGGCACGCCAGCCAGTCGCGAAGCGCTGCCATGCCGGCATCCAGGTCGGCGAGTTCATCAGGATCGGGCCGGTATCGACCGCGCCAGTTCGCTTCCCGCTCCAGCGCATCGACCCCGGCGCGAGTCGCGCGGAGCCGTTCGGCGAGTTTTTCCAGTCCGTCCAGCGCCTCCCGGGTAAGCGCGCTCCCGACGCCCGGATCGATATGCCCGGCGCGTCGTGCGGCGGTCTTTCTGGCCCGCTCGAGATCGCGCCGTTGCTGCTCTAGATCGGCCAGCTCGCGTTCCAGCCGTTGCAGCTCCTGGCGCTGCTCGCCAAGGTCGGCGGCGAAGGCTTCCAACGCGCCAATTTCACGTATGCCGCTGTCGGCAAGCGATCGCGCGGCGTCGGCCCGCTTGCGGCGCGTCTGTTCCCGACGCTGGCGGCGCTGTGCGAGCTCGTCGTCCAGCCGCTGCAGACGCTCGCCCTCACTGCCGTCCAGGCGGTCCATGCCGCCGGGAAACCGCGTCACCGACTGGTGTATTGCGGCCAGCTTGTGCTCGAGCGCGAGCAATTCCAGGGCGCGCTGCTGGGCCTGGAGCCGGCGCTGGGCCTCAATGCTCTCGCGGCGCTGTTCGCGCAGCGCTTCCAGCCCGTCGATTTGCCCGGCGAGTTCGGCGTGGCGCGACTCCAGCGCCTGCAGCCGGCGCACCGCCTGTTCGTGGTCGCGCGCGAGCTTTTGCGGACGCCCGGGCCTGGCAAACGGCGCGGCAGCGGCCAGCGTGTCCAGATCGTAGCCGCCGGCCATGACCTGCGTGAGCGTGTCCGAGAACTGCTGTTCGGTCGCCCCGGCACCTTCGAGTTCCTCGGCCCGGATGAGGTAGGCGGCGAGCCCGTCGGCATCCGGCCAGGGGGGGCGCTCGGCCTCGGCGCCGTCGACCCGCCAGCTGCGCGCCTGGCCGATCGCGGTGCCCTTGATGCGGTGATTTCCATCGGTGAATTCGGCTTCGATGTCGACCGACCGGGCGTCCGGGCGGCGTTGCAGCAGGAGGGCAAGCGCGCGGATCAGGCTGGTCTTGCCCGAAGCGTTGGGGCCCACGACCACGCTGACCCGGTCCTGCGCCGGGATGAGCTCCAGGCGTCCCTCGATGCCGGGCAGACGCTTGACGACGAGGCGCGCGAGCTTCATCGGCGCGTCTCCAGTAGCTTTGCCAGCGCCGCGCGGCCGACCCGAATCAATCGCTGTGCAGCCTGTTCGGCGGAAATCCCGTCAGCCACCGGCTGCAACTCGGTGATCGCCGAGGCGGCCTGCATGCGCGAGCGTGCCTCTGCGATCATCCGTCGCCGCGCCTCGCAGTCCGGCCCGTCGAGCAGAAGCAGGTCGCGCGCGATCACCCCGGCCGGGTCGGGTTGCCCGGCAAGTGCTTCGAGATCCAGCGGAACGGTGACCATGCTTTCGATCTTGTCGATGAAAACCTGGCAGCCGGATTCTTCGAATACCGGTTGCTGGTCGAGTACTCTTCGAGCAGCCTCCGCGACCTGCGGGGCCGCCGGATGACGGCCGGTCAGCCGGAATCTCAGCCCCAGCGCGTCGGGCAGGGCGTCGAATTCGATGCGCCGGGCAACTCGTCGCCTGCCGGCCGCCAGCATGGCCGCGTCGAGGTCCCCGGGTTTTTCGAGTGCGCTGGTATCGATATCCAGCGCGTCGTAGGCCAGCGGCGCCAGCGCGATCTGGCGAGCATTTACGGCCTGTCCCTCGACTTGGATCAGCCACGGACCGCGCACGCCGGTTTCGCTTGCCCGCAGTGCGCTGACCGATCCCAGGTAGCCGCCGAAACCGACGACATGGCGCCGGTCTTCCGGCGAGCCCCCGTCCTCGCCATCGAGCAAATCCGGCATGAGATCGGGCTGATGCACGTGACCCAGCAGCCAGGCGTCGACGGCGGCGGCTTCGAGTTCGGTCGATCGCACCGGCGCGTAGGCGCTGTCGGCCTGATCGCGGTCACAGTGCAGCAGGCCTAGCATGGGACGCGCAAGCTGATCCCGGGGAAACGTTTCCATCGGTGAACGGGTCACGCGGCGTGTCGGAAACGACCAGCCGATAACGCTGCCGGCGCTCAACTCGATGGTTTCCCAATGCCCGCCGCGCCCGATCAGTTCCAGGCCCGGCAACGCGTCGGCAAGCCGCGGCAGCACTTCGGTGTCGTGGTTGCCGGCAATGGCAATAACGCGGATATCGTGTTCGAGCAGGCGTTCCATGCCCGACTTCAGCGATGCGTATCCGGCGAAGAAATCCCGCTCCCGGTCGACCACGTCGCCGGCCAGCAGGACGGCTTCGACCTCCAGCGAAATCGCTTTATCGATGCATCGCTGCCAGGCGGTTGCCGGGCCCAGCGATCGGGCCGCGTCGGCCAGCCCCGGGGGCAGGGCGACCGGCATGCGGCCCAGATGCATGTCGCCGACGGCCAGCAGTTTCATTGCGCGCGACGAGGTGACGAGAAATCAGCCATGGCACTGCGGGTTGGCGTGCGAGCATTCGCCCACTGTCGCCAACTCCGGTTGCAGGGTTGGGTGGTCGATGCCGAAGCGATCCAGCAGCATCGCGTCGATGCGCGCAAGCAGCCCCGGCCATGCCTCGAGATCGTCCATCACCACGTGCGCGGACAGGGCCACGCGATCGCTGCTGATCTGCCAGATGTGCAGGTCGTGAATCTCGACCACGCCGTCCACGCCGTTCATGGCCGAACGTACGTCCTCGAGATCCAGACGGACCGGGACGCGTTCCATCACGACACCGAGGGCAGTCTTGAGCAGGCTGAGCGCGGCGACCAGGATCAGCGCGCAGATCAGCAGCGAAAGTATGGGATCGATGGGGGTCCAGCCGGTCAGTACGATGACCAGGCCGGAAGCCAATGCTGCGACCGACCCCAACAGGTCGCCCATCACGTGCAGGATGGCGCCCCTGACGTTCAGGTTGCCTTCGCCGCCGTGCAGCACCTTGAGCACGGCCAGGTTGATGACCAGCCCGATGGCGGCGACCACCAGCACGGCGGCGCCGCGGATCTCGACCGGGTCCTGAAACCGGTCGATGGCGTTGTAGACGATCACGCCCACCAGCACCAGCATGGCGCCGCCGTTGATCATCGCCGCGATGATCTCGGCCCGCCCGTGGCCCCAGCTGTGATTCCGGTCGGCCGGCCGGGTCGCGACCCAGGCCGCCAGCGCCGCCAGGCCGAGTGCGGTCGAGTCGGTCAGCATGTGTCCGGCGTCGGCCATCAGCGCCAGCGAACCGCCCCACCAACCGACCACGAACTCGACCGCGGCGAAGCTCAGCGTGAGCAGCAGCGCCCGCTGCAGGGCCCGGCCGCCCGAATGGTCGTGGCTGTGGTGGCTGTGCTGGTTCATGGGTGTAGCTTAACGTGCCGTCCAGCGTTTCGTCATTCCGGACGCGCGATGGCGCGATCCGGAATCTCGAGACGATTCGTGGTCTTTCTGGACACCTCTTGATCAGTTCCAACTTCAAGGCCAGTTTCGCCGCCCGCTTCGCGGGCTGATGCGACCTGCGATAGTTTGAATGCCGTATGCACCCTCACAGGGTGGCTACGATATAGTCGGACACCGACATTCAGCTCGCCGGCGGCGAAAAAGAGGCACCCCGAATGTGCTCAATCCTCGGAATACTCGACATCCACGACAAGCCGCCGTCGTTACGCGCCGATGTGCTGGCACGCTCGCGGCGCCAGCGGCATCGCGGCCCGGACTGGAGCGGGGTGCACGAGGACGACCGGGTAATCCTGGCCCACGAGCGGCTGGCGATCGTGGACCCGGAGAGCGGCGCTCAGCCGCTCTACGGCACCGATGAGAGCGTGGTGCTGGCGGTCAACGGCGAGATCTACAATCACGCCGAACTCGAGCGCGTGCATGCGCCCGGCTACCCGCTGCGCACGGCTTCCGATTGCGAGGTCATCCTGGCGCTCTACGAGCAGATGCAACCGGGTGCGCTGGCGCGCGCGCTCAACGGCATCTTCGCCTTCGTCCTCTGGGACGCCGAGCGCGGACGCTACCTGATCGCGCGCGATCCCATCGGCGTGATGCCGCTGTACTGGGGACGCGATGCGGCCGGCCGGCGCGTGGTGTCCTCGGAGCTCAAGGCGATTCATGATTTCTGCGACGAGTTCGAAATCTTTCCGCCGGGCCATATCTACGATTCCGAAGAAGACCTGCTGCTTCGCTACTACGACCCGCCCTGGCGCCACCAGGTGCCGACCGCCGGCAGGATGGAAACCGTCACCGACGAGGACGAAGCCGTCCACGCGCTGGCCGAAGGTCTGGAAGCGGCGGTCACGCGCCAGCTGATGTGCGACGTGCCCTACGGCGCGCTGCTGTCGGGCGGTCTTGATTCGTCGGTCATCGCGGCGCTGGCCGCGCGCCACGCCGCGCGCCGCATCGAGGCCGGCGAGACCGAGCCGGCGTGGTTTCCGCGGCTGCACACATTTTCGGTGGGCCTGGACGGCAGCCCCGATCTGGCCGCGGCGAAGATCGTCGCCGACCACATCGGATCGGTGCACCACGCCTTTACCTACACGCTGCAGGAAGGCCTCGATGCGCTGGAAGACGTGGTGCGTCACCTCGAGACCTTCGACGTCACCACCATCCGCGCGGCCACGCCGATGTTCCTGATGGCCCGCCGGATCAAGGCCATGGGCATCAAGATGGTGCTGTCGGGCGAGGGCGCCGACGAGATGTTCGGCGGGTATCTGTATTTTCACAAGGCGCCCAACGCCGAGGAATTTCACTACGAGACGGTGCGCAAGCTCGACGCGCTGCACCAGTTCGACTGCCTGCGCGCCAACAAGGCCACCGCGGCCTGGGGTGTCGAAGGACGCGTGCCGTTCCTTGATACCGAGATGCTCGACATCGCCATGCGCATCGACCCGAAACTCAAGATGACCGGCCCGGATCGGATGGAAAAACACCTGCTCAGGCGCGCGTTCGCCCACCTGCTGCCCGAGGAAATTGCCTGGCGCCAGAAAGAGCAGTTCTCCGACGGCGTCGGCTACGGCTGGATAGACGCGCTGCACGATTTCGCCGACGGGCGGGTGACAGACGCCGAGCTGGCCGATGCCGAAAGCCGCTTTGCCGTCCACCCGCCGGCCACCAAGGAGGCGTACCTGTACCGAATGCTCTTCGAAGAGCACTATCCGGAGGCGTCGGCCATTGCGACCGTGCCTGGCGGCAAGTCGATTGCCTGCAGTTCGCCGGCCGCACTCGCCTGGGACCCGGCATTCGCCAACCGCGCCGACCCGTCGGGCCGCTCGGTAGCCGGCGTTCACCGCCAGGCGACCTGAACGTCAAGCAACGTCAAACCGCCTATCGCGAAGCCGCGAAGGCGCAAAAAGAAAACAAGCCAAAGGCATCATCTCTCACGAAGACGCAGAGGCGCAGAGAACTTCAAGAGTAAAAGCATCGAGACCGCTCTCGCGAAGACGCGAAGGCGCGAAGCGAAAGAATGAAAAATCAAAGCAGGACACAAAGGACACGAAGAAAGCCGTTACATCATGAATTTCCTGTCGCCCCGGACTTGATCGGGGCCTAGCGGCTGTCTCGATGTTTCTACGGGTGTAGGAGCTTGCCTTGCAAGCGATTAAATGCCGGGGCCGCAGCCATCGCCGGCGAGGCCGGCTCCCACACCCGTAGCAGGCTACGACCGGTTTCAGATTCGGGGCCGGTGTCGTAACTCTCCAGGGGTGTGGGAGCTTGCCTTGCACGCGATTGGACGTCAGTTCGGTTGGAGAAGTACCTTCCCGATCAGGACTCGCTTTCCAGCTGCCTCGCGTATTCTTCCATCGCATCGGCCATCGGCGCATCCGGGTTGGAGCAGTCGATGCCTAACCGCACTGCGAGGCGCTCCCAGGTTCCGATTTCACCATGCTTGTCGAGCATTTTCACGAAATTCCGGGCGCTGGATTCGTCGAAATTTTCGAGTTCATTAGTCAGCGCCGTCCCGCGGCAAGTGTGTACGGCGTTCTCAAAGATCTTGCGCTGCTCGATACTCGCGACCGTCGCCTGGTCATCGCGCGCCTCGGCACGGGATGACGCCAGGCTGAATCCAATCAACTGACCGATCAACGTCTGCGAATCGGCGATCATCCGTTCGGCGATTCGACCGCAGGCCCGATCGAGTTCGCCGCCGGGCGTGATTTCCGCGCCGCACGCCTGAGTCACCGGCTGATAAGCGGGTATCCCGTAAGCCATGCTGAGACTGAAGGCGGCGACCAGTTTGTCATAAGGCCTCTTCAACAGGCCGGCACCAGGGCCTTCGTCAAGCGCCTCGAACCACACGGCCGTCAATTGGCTGACGTAGTTCTGGGTGCTGTCGGCTTCGATGATCAATCGGTCGCGCGTCTCGCCCTGTGCACCCGGAACCAGCGTCAGGCGGCTCATCAGGTTGGCGCCGTCGTGCCGGACGATCGCATCGTCCAGCCCGGCGTCGATACAGAAGGACTCGATATCGGCCGTTGCGCAGGCGGTCGCAAGCCACGCCAGCGCCGCGCCGTCGGTGGTGGTCCGAATCGCCTTTTCGAATCGGTCGAGCAGTTCGGCGGGCTCGAATGTGCCCAGGTCGTCGTCCCTGGCTTCGGCCCGGGCCAGCGCGTCCAGCGCCGCCTGACGGATCGACTCATGGTCTCGATACCGGTCGTCGGTTGCCATTCGCTCAACCAGCTCCGCTTGCGCGTCCAGCCTGATTCCGGCATCGACGCGGTACAACAGGCCGGCAGCGCGCTTGCGCCGGTCGCTGTGCTCGAGCAGCCATTCGGATACGCGCGGGAGTGCCTGTTGGAACCTGCGGTTTTGTTCCTCCGCCGCCGCGATATCCGGGTCCGGTTCCGCCGTCGTCGGGTTCGCATCGTCGGCGAACACCGGTCCGCCGATGGACGTCAGAGAAACGATAAGAACTAATGTGACAAGCCTTTGCATGATCGAATCCCCGTATCTGCCAGTTTCCATGCTAGCACGATGGAAATCGGTCGCGCCAATGCCCCAGACTCAAGGACCAACGGGCTCTCTGCGTGTCCTTCGTGCCTTCTTCGTGCTCTTCGTGTCCAGCTTTGCCCTGTTGCCTCTTGTCTGTTGCCTTTTGCTATTCGTCAGCGCTTTCGGCACTCACCGGTCAAGCCGGCTCGATGCTGCAATCGAGCTTGTGCAGACGCCCGTCGGCCAGCGCGTAGATCATGCCGTGTATCTCGACCTTGTGCTGGTTCGCCCAGGCGCTTCGCAGGATAGGCGTTTCGGCGATGCGTGCCACGCTATGGACCACGTTGAGTTCGGCCAGCCGGTCGCGCCGCGCCTCAGGATCGAGCGCGTCGAGTTGCCCGGCGTGCAAATGGTTCAGGCTGCGGATCGGTTCTATCCAGTGATCGACCAGGCCGTGTTCACGATCCTCGCAGGCCGCGTGCACGCCGCCGCAGCCGTAATGGCCGCAGACGATGATCTTGCGGATGCCCAGGCCCTCGATCGCGAACTGCAGCGCGCTGAGCAGGTTGAGATCGGCCGAGTGAACGACATTGGCGACGTTGCGGTGAACGAATACCTCGCCCGGTTCGAGCCCGGCGATCACGTTGGCCGGCACCCGCGCGTCGGCACAGCCGATCCAGAAATAATCGGGTTTCTGCAGCTTGGCCAGGTGTGGAAAGTAGTCCGGAGACTGCGACCGGACGCCCTCGGCCCATTCGCGGTTGCGGCGGATCAGTTCTTCTGGCATGGCGAACGCTGCCGTATCGGGAATGCGAAGATTGTAGCCGCAGCGGTCGGCATCAGCCTGCGCGAAGCGTTTCCAGTTCTTCCTCGGCTTCCAGCCACTCGCCTTCCAGCGATTCCAGCTTCTGCTTGACCGAGCCGCGCTCGGCCAGCAATTCCTTCAGCTGGTCGGCGTTCTCCGGCTGGTAGAGATCGGCGACGGCAAGTCGCTTCTCGAGTCGGTCGCGCTCGGTTTCCAGGCGCTGAATCTCGCCGGTGAGTTTCTTGACCTTGTTCGTCAGCGGCTTGATGCGCTCGCGTTCGGCGGCCTTGCGCTGACGCTCGGCCTTGCGGTTGCCGCTCGCGCTTGTCTTGCCGCCGCCGCTGTCGGGCTGACTGACCAGCTTGCGGTAGGCGTCCAGGCCGCCGGAAAAAGGCTGCACGCCGCCGTCGGCGACCAGCCAGTACTCGTCCACGGTGGCGCCCAGCAGGTGGCGATCGTGCGAGACGGTGACCACGGCACCCTCGAAACCCTGCAACGCCACGGTCAGCGCGTGGCGCATTTCCAGGTCGAGGTGGTTGGTGGGCTCGTCGAGCAGCAGCAGGTTGGGCGCTTTCCAGATGATCAGCGCCAGCACCAGCCGGGCGCGCTCGCCGCCCGACAGCCGGGTGCAGGGGTCGGTGGCGAGATCGCCGGAGAAGGCGAATCCTCCGAGGAAGTCGCGCAGTTTCTGCTCGGGGGTGTCGCCGGCGATTCTCGAAAGATTCACCAGCGGGCTGGCCTGGCGGTCGATCTGTTCCATCTGGTGCTGGGCGAAATAGCCGATCCTCAGGTTGCGCGAAGCCTCCAGCGTGCCGGCCTGCGGCTCCAGCTCGCCGGCCAGCGCCTTGACCAGGGTTGACTTGCCGGCCCCGTTGACGCCCAGCAGTCCGATCCGGTCGCCGGCGGCCAGGTTCAGGGAAATGCCTTCGAGCACGCGCACATCGCCGTAGCCCAGCTGCACATCGCGCAACGCCATCAGCGGGTCGGCGGCCCGGCCGGGTTCGGGAAACTCGAAGTCGAAGGGGCTGTCGGCGTGGGCCGGAGCGATCTTCTCCATCCGCTCGAGCGCCTTCAGGCGGGCCTGGGCCTGCTTGGCTTTGGACGCCTTGTAGCGAAACCGGTCGACGAAGGACTGCATATGGGCGACCTTCTTCTGCTGCTTCTCGAACTGCGCCTGCTGCAGCGCCATGCGTTCGGCGCGCTGGCGCTCGAAATCGCTGTAGCCGCCTGCATAGCGGTTGAGCTGCTGGTGCTCGATATGCACGATGCCGTCGACGACGTTGTCGAGGAAGTCCCGGTCGTGCGAGATCAGCACCAGCGTGCCGGCGTAGCGTTTGAGCCATTCCTCCAGCCAGATGATGGTCTCGAGATCCAGGTGGTTGGTCGGCTCGTCGAGCATCAGCAGGTCCGACGGGCACATCAGCGCGCGCGCCAGGCTCAGCCGGATGCGCCAGCCGCCGGAGAACTCGCCGACGGGCTTTTCGTGCTCGGCCGCGGCGAAGCCGAGACCATTGAGCAGCGCCCCGGCGCGCGCGGGGGCATCGAAGCCGCGGGCATCGTCGAACTGCTGGTGGGCGTGCGCGATGCGTTCGCCGGCGCCCGAAGCGTCGGCGTCTGCAACGGCTTTTTCCGCCTGACGCAGCGCGCGATCGCCGTCCAGAACGTATTCGATCGCCGGGCGGTCCAGCTCGCTGATCTGCTGGGCCATGTGCGCCACGGTCCAGTCGTCGGGAATCCGGACCTCGCCGGTGTCGGGTTCCAGTTCGCCCAGCAGCATGGCGAAAAGGCTGGACTTGCCGCAGCCATTGGGCCCGACCAGGCCGATCTTCTGTCCGGCATGGACGGTCAGGCTTGCATCGACGAGCAAGTCCTCGACGCCGCGTCGGAGGGTGATGTGTTCGAGCTGGATCATGGGCAGCGAAGATAACCGATACCTGGACTCGAGGTTGCGCCACAATATCGCCCATGAGCAACGAAATCCCCAATCTCCCGTTCGAACAGATGCCGCTGAAGGAATATGCCGAGCGCGCGTATCTGGATTATTCGATGTACGTGATCCTGGATCGCGCGCTGCCGCACGTGGGCGACGGATTGAAGCCGGTGCAGCGACGCATCGTTTACGCGATGAGCGAACTCGGGCTGTCGGCGGCCTCCAGGCACAAGAAGTCGGCGCGCACGGTCGGCGACGTGATCGGCAAGTTCCACCCGCACGGCGATTCGGCCTGCTACGAGGCCATGGTGCTGATGGCCCAGCCATTCTCCTACCGCTATCCGCTGATCGACGGCCAGGGCAACTTCGGCTCGCCCGACGATCCCAAGTCGTTCGCCGCGATGCGCTATACGGAATCGCGTCTGGCGCCTTACGCGAAGCTTCTCTTGCAGGAGTTGGGGCAGGGCACGGTCGACTGGGTGCCGAATTTCGACGGCACCATGAAGGAACCCAGACTATTGCCGGCCCGAGTGCCCAACATCCTGCTCAACGGCGGCCAGGGCATTGCCGTGGGCATGGCCACCGACATCCCGCCGCACAACCTGCGCGAGGTCGCCAGCGCCGCGATCCGATTGCTGGAAAAGCCCAAGACCACGGTGGCCGAGCTGTGCGAACACATCCAGGGCCCGGACTTCGCCACGGCCGGTGAAATCGTCACCCCCAGGGACGAACTGCTGGCGATGTACGAGACCGGTCACGGCAGCGTGAAGCAGCGGGCCGTCTTCGAGAAGGAAGGTGAGGCCGTGATCGTCACCGCGCTGCCTTACCAGGTCTCACCGGCCAGGGTGCTGGAGCAGATCGCGGCGCAGATGCAGGCCAAAAAGTTGCCGATGGTCACCGACATCCGCGACGAGTCGGACCACGAGCACCCGACCCGGCTGGTCATCATGCCCCGGAGCAACCGGGTCGACATCGAGGCGCTGATGGCGCATCTCTTCGCAACCACCGACCTCGAGAAGAGCTACCGGGTGAACCTCAACGTGATCGGCAACGACGGCCGGCCGGGGGTCAGGAATCTGCGCGAGATGCTCACCGAGTGGATCGCCTTCCGCCGCGCCACGGTCACTCGCCGGCTGGAATTCCGGCTCGACCAGGTGGTCGATCGGCTGCACGTGCTCGAAGGCTTTCTGATCGCCTACCTCAACATCGACGAGGTCATCGCGATCATCCGCGCTAACGACGAGCCCAAGCCTGTCCTGATGGAGCGGTTCGATCTGACCGGTACCCAGGCCGAGGCAATCCTGGAGCTGAAGCTGCGCCACCTGGCGAAGCTCGAGGAAATGAAGATCCGCGGCGAACGCGACGAACTGGAAGAAGAGCGCAAGTCGCTCGAAGCGGTTCTCGATTCACCGAAGAAGCTCACCCGCCTTATTCGCGACGAGCTGACCGAGGATGCCGAGAAGTTCGGCGACGACCGAAGATCGCCCATTGTCGAGCGCCAGGCCGCCCAGGCGCTGAAGGAAACCGACCTGGTGCCGTCCGAACCGGTGACCGTGGTGCTCAGCGAAAACGGCTGGATCCGTGCCGCCAAGGGCCACGACGTCGACGCCGCCGAACTCAACTACAAGGCCGGCGACGGCTACATGCACGCCGCTCGCGGGCGCAGCAACCAGCTGGCGTGCGCACTGGATTCGACCGGTCGCTCCTACTCGATGCCGGCCCACGAGTTGCCGTCGGCGCGCAGCAACGGCGAACCGCTGACCGGTCGCTTCTCGCCGCCGGCCGGCGCGGCTTTCCGCGGCGTCGCAATCGGCGATGCAACCGATCGGGTGCTGCTGACCAGCACGGCCGGCTATGGTTTTGTCACCAGGCTGGAAAACCTGTACACCCGCCAGAAGGCCGGCAAGCAGCTGCTGAGCGTCCCGGCCGGTTTTGACGTGCTGCCGCCGGCGCCGGTGACCGAGGATGAAGAAGCCGTCATCGTCTGCGCCACCAGCTCGGGCCACCTGCTGGCCTGCTATCTCAGCGAGCTGCCGGAATTGAGCAAGGGCAAGGGCAACAAGCTGATCAACATTCCGCCCAAGGCGCGCAAGGAAGGCGAGGTCATGGCCGGTGCGATCGCATTGGTCAAGGGCCAGGATTGCCTGGTCTGGGCCGGCCAGCGCTATCTTCGACTGTCCTGGGCCGAGAGCGAAAACTACTGGGGCGAGCGCGCCCAGCGCGGAGGGTTGCTGCCGCGCGGGTTCAGGAAGGTGGATCGGTTGACGTTGGCGGAATAGGGAAAGACGGTTTCCGGGTTCGGGTTTCCGGTTTCCGGAAAATCGTCGTGCGGCGCCGGGCAAACCCGCCTCCGGCGGGCCAAAGCCCGCTCAGGAGCGGTCTCCAGGCCGCGATCAGGTGCCAAGGCGGGTCGGCGCCTGGAGACACCTCCTACGACTTGCCGCCAGAATTTACCGGAAACCGGAAACCGGAAACCGGAAACCGGAAACCGTAGCCCGTCCTTTATCATTGTTTTCAACAGCCGAATCGCCAAATCAATCGAAGGAATCCTCCGATGTCGACCAACCAAAGCCATGAACTCTTCGTCCGCGCCCAGGCCCGCATCCCCGGCGGGGTGAATTCACCGGTGCGCGCATTTTCCGGGGTCGGCGGCGAGCCGCTGTTCTTTGACCGCGCGGAAGGTGCATGCATTTTCGACGTCGACGGCAAGCGCTATATCGACTACATCGGTTCCTGGGGGCCGATGATCTGCGGCCACGCGCATCCACACATCATCGAGGCGGTGCAGCGCGCCGTCACCAACGGGCTGAGCTTCGGCACACCGTCGCCCGGCGAGGTCACCATGGCCGAGCGGATCTGCGAACTGGTGCCCTCGCTGGACCGGGTGCGCATGGTGAATTCGGGCACCGAGGCGGCGATGAGCGCGCTGAGGCTCGCCCGCGCGGCGACCGGGCGCAAGCGCTTCATCAAGTTCGAAGGCAATTACCACGGCCACGCCGACAGCTTTCTGGTCAAGGCCGGCAGCGGCGCGCAGACGCTGGGCGTGCCCACATCCCCGGGCGTGCCGCCGGAGCTGGCCGAACTGACCCTGAACGCGCGCTACAACGACCTGGAGTCGGTGCGCGAACTGTTCGAGCAGTATCCGGATGAAATTGCCTGCGTGGCGGTGGAACCGGTGGCCGGCAACATGAACTGCATTCCGCCGGTGCCGGGTTTTCTCGAAGGCCTGCGCAAGCTGTGCGACGAGTTCGGCGCCGCGCTGCTGTTCGACGAGGTGATGACCGGGTTCCGGGTGGCGCTTGGCGGTGCCCAGGCGCTGTACGGCGTGACCCCGGACCTGAGCTGCTTCGGCAAGGTCATCGGCGCCGGCATGCCGGTGGGTGCATTCGGCGGCAAATATGAATATATGAAGATGATCGCGCCCGAAGGACCGGTCTACCAGGCCGGCACGCTTTCAGGAAATCCTGTGGCGATGGCCGCCGGCCTGGCCAACCTGGACTTGATCACCGAGCCCGGGTTCTACGAGAAACTCACCGCGAGCACGCTGCGCCTTGCCGAAGGCATCCGCGCCGAGGCTGACGAGGCCGGCGTGCCGATGGCGGTCAGCGCCGTCGGCGGCATGTTCGGACTGTTTTTCACAGATATCGGTCGCGTCGAGAACTTCGACCAGGCCGCGGCCTGCGACCTGGAGGCGTTCAAGCGCTTCTTCCACGCCATGCTCGACGCCGGCGTTTATCTCGCGCCGTCGGCGTTCGAAGCCGGCTTCGTCTCCAGTGCGCATGGCGATCGCGAAATCGACGACACCGTTGCCGCTGCCAGGCAATCTTTCAAGATTCTGGCCGCCTGACACGACACCCAAAAATTCGAAAACAGCTCTCGCGAAGCCGCCAAGGCGCGAAGGAAAAGCAAGTCAAAGGCTCGCTCGCACAGGGAAGCAGAGAAAGGCAAAAAAAGAAAGGTCAAATAAAGAACAGATTGCGTCACGGAGACAAAGCGTTGTTCCTCTACAGAGCAGAGTTGAATTGCTCTTCATCTGAGTCTGCGCGAGAAATTCAGCCTTTGCATTTTGCCGTTCTTCGCGCCTTGGCGGCTTCGCGAGAGCTGTCTTGATTTTTTTGACCTTCTCTGTGCCTCTGCGTCTCCGCGAGAAAATCAGCTTTCGCTTTTTCAGTCCACGAACAAATCGATGGCCAGTTCCTGGTCGGGATCGACCGCGTACTGGTCGAAGTCGGTGACCCCGGCGGCGGTCAGGACTTCGTCGTCGATGAAGAAGTTACCAGTGGTCTCGGCTGACGAACGGGTCAGGACGTGGTGGGCGGCGTCGGCCAGAATTTCCGGCTTGCGGCAGTTTTCGGGCTTGATCACCCCGCCCAGCATCGCCAGCGCCGCGGTCGCGATGACCGTGCGCGGCCACAGCGCATTGACCGCGATTCCCTCGGATTTGAACTCCTCGGCCATGCCGAGCACGCACATGCTCATGCCGTACTTGGCCATGGTGTAGGCCACGTGCGGCGCGAACCATTTCGATTTCATGTTCAGCGGCGGCGACAGATTTAGAATGTGTGGATTGTCGGCCTGCTTCAGGTACGGCCAGGCGGCCTGGGAACAGACGAAAGTCCCCCGAACGTTGACCCCGAACATGAGGTCGAACCGTTTCATCGGTACTTCGGGGGTGGGCGCCAGGTAGATCGCCGAGGCGTTGTTGACCAGGATGTCGATGCCGCCGAAATGCTCGGCCGCCTGTTTCATGGCCGCCGCGACCGCGTCCTCGTCGCGGATGTCGACCTTCAGCGGCAGCGCCTTGCCGCCGGCTTTTTCGACCGCTTCGGCCACGCTGTGGATTGTGCCGGGCAGTTTAGGGTGGGGTCGGTCGGTCTTGGCGGCGATCACGATGTTCGCGCCCTCGGCGGCGGCGCGAACGGCGATGGCTTCGCCGATACCGCGCGAGGCCCCGGTAATGAAAAGCGTCTTTCCAGCCAGTGAAGTCATGAAATCACGTTCCATATTGAATTCGGTTGTAACGAGTGTAGCGCTTGCGAGCCCGGCGCGAAGTGATCGATTTGCCTGATTTCGAGCAAATGCTGCAATGGTCGGCGGCCCACCCGGGGCTGGTGCTGGCGGCCGGATTCGCGTTGGCGTTCATCGAGGCGCTGGCGCTGATCGGTATCGTGGTGCCCGGCATCCTGCTGCTGTTCGTGCTCGGCGCGCTGGTCGGCTGGGATCTGCCGCTGCTCGCAATGCTGGCGCTGGCCGTCATGTCCGGGGCCGTGGCCGGCGACGGGATCAGCTTCTGGCTGGGTTACCGCAATCGCGGCCGGTTGCGCGAGCGCTGGCCATTCGCGCGGCGGCATCGCTGGCTGGACCTGGGCGAGCAATTCTTTTTCCGCCACGGCGGCAAGAGCATCTTCATCGCCCGTTTCGTCGGCCCGCTGCGGCCTGTCGTGCCGCTGGTGGCCGGTTCGCTGGGCATGCCGCCGGCGACTTTCGTCCCGCGCATGCTGCTGGCCTGCGTTTTGTGGGCGCCGCTGATGCTCTTGCCCGGCGCGATTTTCGGTGAATCGCTTGCGCTCGCGGCCGAGTTCGGTGGCCGTCTTACCCTGCTGATGCTGGTGCTGGTCGTCGGCGGCTGGCTGCTGGCCTGGCTGACGCGCAGAGTCTACGAAGCCGCCGCCCGCCGGTCTCCCTGGTGGTTGAAGAACCTGGCGCTGTGGCTGCGTCGTCATCCGCTGCTGGGACGCTGGTTCGGCGGCCTGATCGAGCCGGGCCGCCGCGAGGTGCTGTCGGTGGTTGCCCTCGGCCTGCTGCTGGTGATTTCGCTGGCCGCGCTGTTCGGCGCGCTGCTGCTTGCCCCGCTGTCGACGACGGCCTGGGAATCCGGCTTCGAGCTGTACGGCCTGGCGGCCAGCCTGCGCAGCCACTTCGCCGATCCGCTGTTTTTCGTGATTGCCCTGGGTGTATCGAGACCTGTGCTGCTGGCATTGATCGGCCTGGTCGCGTTCATGTTGCTGATCCAGCGCCGCTGGAATGCACTGCTGCACTGGCTGCTGGCCACGCTGGGCGGCTGGCTGCTTGCGTTGATCCTCAACGCGATGATGGGTCTGTTGCTGGGCCGGCCGGAAGCGTCGGGCAGCGTCGGCCAGGTGCCGCATGTGGATTTCGTGCTGGCGGTGCTGGTCGTCGGCTTTGCCGCGCTGATCGTGGCCAAGGATTTCCGTCCACGGCAGCGCAAGTGGCTGTACCTGAGCGGCGTGTTGCTGATGGCGCTGGTCGCCTTTTCGCAGTTTTACCTGGCCCGCGCCACGGTCAACGGGCTGGCCGCCGGGCTGGCGCTGGCGATGGGCTGGCTGGCGCTGACCGGCATCGGCTATCGCTCGCGGGCCACGCCCTACGCCTCGCCTGGCCGGCGCCTGGCCGGCTTCTCCGTTGGCTGGCTGATGCTGTCGCTGGCGTTCATCCCCCAGCATTACGCGGAATTCGCGCGTCACCATCAGCTCGAGCAGCCCACCCGCCAGCTCGATGCATCAGCGTGGTGGGCCGACCAGTGGCGATCGTTGCCGGAGCTGCGTTCGCGCATCGGCAAGGATGAACGCCAGCGTTTCGACGCGCAGTTCGCGATGGCGCGGAACGCGCTTGAAGGCGCGCTGGCCTCGGACGGATGGAGCAGGGCTCCGGGGCCATCGCTGCGGGCGCTGCGTGCGTTGTTCGGCGATTCGCCGGCGCCGAGGCGACTGTTTCACCTGCCGCGGGATTTTGCCGGCCAGCCCGACGACCTGAGGTGGCGCCGGCTGACGGACGACGGCACGGCGATACTGCTTCGCGGGTGGGATTCCGGCGCCCGGCTGGGGCCGGAGGGCAAGCCGGTGTGGCTGATGCAGGTGCGCATCCTGGAGCCGGTCACCCGGTTCGGGATTTTCAACACCTGGCGTGAGATCGAAGGCTCGGCCCAGACGGCGCTGGGCGAGCTGCGCAGGGCCGACCAGGACTGGCGCTGGCGACGACCCGGCGAGACGGCCCCCTGGCTGGTCTGGCGTCTCGGCGATGCGACTGGCGCTCGGCTGCAAGCGCGCTGAACTGCAGCTGAATCAGTGCTCGGAAGGTTCTTCCGGGGTCTCTTCGAGCAGTATGCAAAGCGCGCGCAGACGATCATGGGGGTCGGTCACCGCCAGCAGCTCCTGCGCATTTTCGGATTCCAGCGGCAGTACCGATGCCAGCGCCATGCCCAGCGCGCTGGCGTCATCGGTGTCGGCATCGATCATGCCGGCAAAGGCCTGATGCTGCAGCAGTTCGCGCAGAATGTTTTGAAGCACCGCATGCTCGGGCTGCACCTCCAATCGTGGTTCGGCTGGAAGCCACTCGACGTCGCCGATGATCAGCCCGTCTTCGCGGGCTCGCGTGGAGCGGATACGGAAGCGACGGCTGCCGCGCACCGCGATGCCCAGCAGGCCGTCGTCAAGCGTCGAAAAGTCCTCGATGACCGCCTCGGTGCCGATTGCGGCATGGCGCGCCGGTTTTTTCTCGTCGGCCGGCGAGAAGTGCACCACGCCGAAGCCGGTGCCGTTTGCCGAGCACTCACGGGTCATGTCCAGGTAGCGCGATTCGAAGATTCGCAGCTGGGTCCGGGCACCCGGGAAAAGCACCAGTGGCAGGGGAAACAGCGGCAAAGACTCGGTTGTCGGCGCTTCCGTTTCGGTACCGTCCATCAACTGCCCTCCAGGAACCGGTGCGGCGCATTGCCGAAACCGCGATTGCTCATGAATACCACATGGTCGCCGGCGCGCACCTCGGCCCGGATATCGGCCAGCAGATTGTCGACCTGGGCCCGGAAACGGCCGCCGGCCTGCAGCTTGGCGAACACCGCTGAGGGATCCCAGTCCAGCGGTTCGGTGGAGTGAAGAAAGACGAAATCCGCCGGCGCCAGGGCCGGCGCGAGCTGGTCCAGGTGATGGCCGCCGCGCATCGTATTGCTGGCCGGCTGCAGCGCGACCAGGATGCGCGCACCGCCCACCGACCGGCGCAGCCCTTCCAGCGTCAGGCGTATCGCGGTGGGATGGTGGGCAAAGTCATCGTAAACGTGCACGCCGCCGGTCTGGCCCAGATATTCCATTCGGCGCTTGACGCCCTTGAATTCGGAAAGCGCCGCAACCGCGTCGCTCGGCTCGACACCGGTGACCGCCGCGGCCGCCACCGCCGCAGTCGCGTTCAGCGCGTTATGGCGTCCGGTGAGGGGCCATTCGAGCGTGCCCAGCGAGGTTTCCAGGTGAAAGATCTCAAGCCTGCGGCCGGCAGGGTCCAGCATCCGGACCCGCCATTCGGCATCCGAATCATCCTCGCTGCCGAATGCACACGACTGGCTCCAGCAACCACGCTCAAGTACGCGCTTGAGGTTCGCGTCGTGCTGGTTGAAGATGACGCAGCCGTTGCCGGGGATGGTCCGCATCAGATGATGAAACTGGGTCTCGATGGCGGCCAGGTCCGGATAGATATCGGCATGATCGTATTCCAGATTGTTGAGGATGGCCACCGACGGCCGATAGTGCACGAACTTGGCCCGCTTGTCGAAGAACGCCGTGTCGTATTCGTCGGCTTCGACCACGAACAGTTTCTTGCCGGCGCGGGCGCTGATGCCGAAATTCCCCGGCATGCCGCCGATCAGGAAGCCAGGCTTGAGCCCGGCATGTTCCAGGATCCAGGCCAGCATGCTCGATGTGGTCGTCTTGCCGTGGGTGCCTGCCACGGCCAGCACGCGCTTGCCGGACAGATAATTTTCGCCCAGCCAGCGTGGCCCGGAAATATAGCTCAGGCCGGTGTTGAGCACGTGTTCCACCGCCGGATTGCCGCGACTCAGAGCGTTGCCGATGATGACCAGTTCGGTCTTTTTCGGAATGTCCCTGGCCGAGTAGCCCTCGCAAAGGGTGATTCCGAGTTCTTCAAGCTGCGTGCTCATGGGCGGGTAGACGTTCTGGTCCTGGCCGGAGACGGTGTGACCGTCGGCGCGCGCCAGTGCCGCGATGCCGCCCATGAAGGTGCCGCAGATACCCAGAATATGGATGTTCATTTTTTCAGGAGACTCCCGGATTCCCCATTGCCTGAAAGACCAGCAGTTGCAGGACCAAAATTAACACAGCAACCATCAAGCCGCCCGCGAACGAGCAGTCCAGCGCATTTCGCCAGACATGGCCGTCGACGGCAAGACTCCAGAACAGTGCGATCAGCGCCAGCATCACCAGTGGCGCCGGAAGTGGCGTCTGGGCGGAAAACCACAGCGGAAGGTTGACCAGGCTGATCAGCGTGCCGGTTCCGAACAGGGCTGCGACGGTCTGGTTGAAGCGCGCAGCGGCCCTGCGCAAGCCGAGTATCGAGCCTGCTGCAACCAGCGGCACCACGATCGAGACGAACAGGTCGGAAAAGCCCGCGGCGCGCTCATCGGTCAGCCCGGAGATCGTCACGATGCAGATGTACATCGCGACGGAAATCGTTGGCGCCGCGCCGCCGGGCGGCAGGTCCTGCGGGCCGGCACGCAGCAGCGCGATGCGCCAGATCGTTTCAAGAAAATGCAGCATGGCCGGCCTCCGCGCGTTCGGGCGACCGGTTTCCCACCGGATGGACTTCGATGACCGAAAGCGGGCCGCCGGGGGGCGTCTTCCTGCGCTTGATCGGAGCAGCGTTCATCCCGCGCAATCCGCTGTCGATATGAGTTCGCGGGGCGATATCATGGAACCCCGACCCGCTCGAGAAAAGACCTTGTGAGCCCGGACGAGTCCGCCGACAGAATTCTCGATGCAACCGGTCTTTCCTGCCCGGAGCCGATTTTTCGAGCGCGCCTGGCGCTGGCGGAAATGAAGGCCGGACAACTGTTGCAGGTCAGTGCGGACGATCCGCTGGTCGAAGTCGACATGGCGGTATTCTGCCAGCGTACCGGTCACCATATGCTGTCGCGTGAACAAAACGATGGAGGCTGGATATTTCTGCTGCGAAAGTCCGATGCCTGACGCCGACTGGCTGTTGAATCGGGCCGGGTTTGGCTGAGACGGTCCCGGGGCGCATCGACCGGGTGCGGATCCGGTCACGCCCAAACGCCTTTGCCGGCCGATTCCGGGGCCGAGCGATGGCTTCAGTCGTCGTCGAGGTTTCCCAGCGTTTCGCGCATGCGCCGGTTGACTTCTTCCACCGAGCCCATGCCGTCGACTTCGCGCAGCTGGCCGCGCTTGGCGTAATGTCCGGCCACCGGGGCCGTTTGCTCGGCGTAAACGCGCAGGCGGTTTCGGATGACCTCTTCGGTGTCATCCGAGCGGCCTTCCTCGATGGCGCGCTTAGACAGACGGTCGACGATTTCGGACTCGTTGACGGTGACCGAAACCGCGACGTCCACCGGTTGTCCGATGCGCTCGAGCACCGAGTCAAGGGCTTCGGCCTGCGCCAGATTGCGTGGATAGCCGTCCAGGATGAAACCGCGGGCGACGTCGGGCTGGCCGAGCCGTTCCTCGATCAGCCCCAGCACCAGGTCGTCGGGCACCAGGTCGCCGGCATCCATGAAGGACTTCGCCTTCTTGCCGAGGTCGGTCTGCTGTTCGACGGCTTCACGCAAGAGGACGCCAGTGGAAATGTGGGCGAGGGCGAGTTGGTCGCGGAGCAGGGCGGCCTGGGTTCCTTTGCCGGAGCCGGGCGGGCCGAGGAGTACGATTCGCATGATTTTCCGGGTCGAGATCGGTGACTGGACAAGCCGTTAAAAGTAACGCCTGGAGACCGAAGTGTCAAATATTTACCGGCTAGCCGGTATTCGCACAACGCGCCCCGCCAGTGCCTTGGGACGTCCCGAGGCGGCGGCCGTGAAACATGCGCAATCGAAATCATCGCACAGCCGAGGGAATTCGGCCCGGTCGTCGCCGACGAATTGTTTTATCCTTATGAAACGATAGTTTCGAATCGGAATCATGGCAGCCAACAATATTCTCTACGCCCAGTCCGGCGGCGTCACGCCGGTCATCAATGCGACCGCCGCTGCGGTAATCGAAACCGCGCGCACTCATGCCGACCGCATTGGCCGCGTGTTCGCCGCCGCCGACGGCATCATCGGTGCGCTCGAGGAGCGGCTGATCGATACCTCCAGCCTCACCGACGCGGATCTGAGGGCGCTGGCGCAGACGCCGGGCGGCGTTTTCGGTTCCTGCCGCTACAAGCTCAAGTCGATGGAACAGAACCGTCGTGAATACAAGCGGTTGATCGAGGTGCTGGACGCTCACGCAATCGGCACCTTCTTCTATAACGGCGGCAACGATTCGGCCGACACCGCCAACAAGGTGGCGAAAATGGCCGAGGAACTGGGCTATCCGCTCAACGCGATCGGCATCCCCAAGACCATCGACAATGATCTGGCGGTCACCGACAACTGCCCCGGTTTCGGATCGGTGGCCAAGTACGTGGCGGTATCCATCATGGAGGCCAGCCTGGACGTGATGTCGATGTCGTCGAGTTCGACCAAGGTATTCATCATGGAAGTGATGGGTCGGCATGCCGGCTGGATCGCGGCCGCGGCCGGCCTGGCCCGCCGCGAGGATCACGATCCGCCGCAGATCATCCTGTTTCCCGAAGTCGCATTCGACGAGGAGAAATTCCTGGCCGCCGTCGACGATTCGGTCAGGCGCCACGGCTACTGCTCCATCGTGGTCTCCGAGGGTGCGCGCCATGCCGACGGCACCTTCCTGGCCGACGCCGGCACCACCGATGCCTTCGGTCACAAGCAGCTCGGCGGGGTGGCGCCGGTGGTGGCCGAGCTGGTCAAGGCCGGACTCGGGCACAAATATCATTGGGCGGTCAGTGACTACCTGCAGCGCTCGGCGCGCCACATTGCCTCCAGGACCGACGTCGAGCATGCCCGCGCAGTGGGCAAGGTTGCCGTCGAAC